>BNJU01000291.1_pt1 | contig 141711 bp, 156 predicted proteins | sample 8539281 | NCBI WGS metagenome assembly BNJU01 (sample SAMD00202456, study PRJDB9452) | human saliva metagenome | isolation source: human saliva | place: Japan
TTCTGTATTCCTCGCTTGCTTGCATATAAAATTGCGTAAAATAAACTGTGAATATTTGATTAGCACCTGGTGGAACCAGTGAAAAATCAGTCAAGTTCGCTCTATAACCAATCATTCTACTGGTCAATTGGGAAAAATGATCATGAGCAGTTTCTTGGCCTTTAGCTTCCCTGTTGCCGTTACTAGCCCAACATTTCGTCAAAAAGCACCCCTTTTAACAACGTTTCTAACGGCAACGTATAGAGACAAAGCGTTCTAAAAGGAACAAACTACAAACTTTTAAGTTCTCATCCATGCCATGGCGGTTTTACCAGATTATAGCCCCATCTATGACTTGGTTGAAGCTATAAAAGGAGCCAGTAATCTGGAACGAATTTCTTCATTACTGGAGTAAGAGTCAAGTATCTTCGAACGACGACTACCAAGTTCTTTTGAAAAATCTAAGTTTGGTGCCTGGTAAAATTTGGAATCCCTGAGATTCGCTTGATTGGTTTTAACTCCTAGTTGATGTGGCAGGATCAACTACTATCAGTTGCTCGTGCTGGCCTTGAAAAAATCAGGCAGAAGTAATTTAACTGGCCAGCTGTTGAGATATCCAAGATGGAAAGCATCGTGCATATGGAATCGATGAACAAGATGTTCAAGTAGCTGAAACCAAGGCAGAAATCGCACCAAAATTTATAATTACATTAATAGAAATAAGGATAAAACCCTATAGCCAATATTCTACTAGCTGTAACAGGAGTATTTCTGCCTATGGTGGCCAGACATCACAGTCAATTGACCAAGCTCGGTCGCAGGTGAAAGAGTTCTCATGACTCCAGCGACCACAGCTTTATCACTTATGACTCTCCATCCTCTCCAAACAATCTGTCCCTGAAGTGGACACAGTGTGAAGACACCCAGAACCAATCAACGGCTGATTTGAGAAACAGCTGATCTCTTTCTAGTCATCCAGCTAGTGCTTACCATTACAAAAGTGTACATGGTTTCGCAGATAATATCGTTACTAATGCCTTTATTTTCACAACAAGTATTAAAAATCCTAGCACCCGCTATGAATACCAAGATATTGAACGTCATACACAAAACAATATCGGAAACAGCAAAAACTGCAGCTACCAGATAATCCCTCCACGGCATTATTGGCCTGCGGGATCAAGGAGCAGTGCACTGCGCTATTGAAATCATTCTTACTACAATACAGGTCATAGAGAAAATCTTCTTCATCTATTGCACAAATCTCTATCTTTTTTTTGCGATCATGGTAACCATTCCTACACATCAACCATGATCTTCCAATTCTTCCCTTCTAGTATAGGCTTAGTCCATGTTCAATCATTTAATGTCTATTCTTTTACAGGCCTCACATCGGTGAGCTTATTCTCGGACTCTTGATGGGAACTCTTCCAGCCTAACCATCAATGCGATCGTTCAACTTCTCAAGTATTGTTTATTCAGTCCTTTGTTGAAGAACCTCCTCTCATTATCGTACTTGACCTCCGCATTCTCATTGGGATTCTCCTTATTTTGTTTTAGGTTCATTCACAATAAAACTAGGGCTCATGATAGTAGCTAGCATTGAATCTATGACCAATACTGTGCTGAATTTTCAAGGTATCTTTATTTTCTTTGCAAAATTATCCATAATTGGCATCCAAACCTTCTTGGGAACTATGCAATACTAACTCTTTGATTGAAAATGTATACAGTTATTCTAACTCCTAACTATTGTTCCTCTCTCAAAAGTAAAAAAAATCATATAAGACCTCAGTTTATCACACTTTCTAAAAAGAAAGAACATTTTTAATTTAGTGCATTACCATACTAAATTTGAAAACAATTGCTATTGAATCTAGTTTTCAGAAAAAAATGCTATAATGTAACGATTGTAAATAAGGAGTTGCTATGACTTATCAAAAGCTTCAAAAATGGGCTGATTTCGTGACCTACGAATTACCTTCGTGTGATTTGAAAACATGGATGAAAAACTAAAGAGATGCCTTCTACAAACCTTAATTTATTTTACTGGTATGCATGGATTGATTGGTAAAAGTTCTTCGTATTAACATCTATATGATTCCTTAACAACTATGATTTAGCTCGTTTGATCGAATCTAAGGTGGAAATGAAAAAGAACGTGGTGTATGCATCGCTTGATAGCAATCACTTCTCTCCAGGGTACTTTGAATCAGCGACCAGTTCTTGCAAAACACAGTGATGATCATATGTCTTTGAAAGTCTCGTCCAACTCCAGAACTTTCATTTGTTCGTCCTCAACTTTGCTTTGCGGGTATCTACTTGATTACTGCTAGCCACAACCTGCTCATTAATGGTTATAGGTTTATAGTGAAGATGGTGGCCAAATGCCTCACGTGCAGACGCTTTAACTGCTTTCATCCGTGCGATTGAAATCCATTTACTGTAGAAGTTGCGGATGTGGAAGCTGAAAAACTTCTGGCTTGATTGATCATCGGCAGGCTTTGTCGATGTGGAATACCTCAAAGAAATTGAGACATTAACTCAACCACTGCCTTAGTGAAGAATTTGATAAGACATGGTGTCTACACACCACTTCACGGTACTGGTGATACGGCTCGTCGACACTCTTGCCAAAACAGAAGTTTATTTCTGTTCAAGTTGTCGAAGCGCAAGCAATTCAGACCCAGACTTCTCAACAGTTAATCTCAAATCCAGAAAGCCATGACCTTTATATACGAAGAACGGTCGTCAAGTAGGCGCTGATGTTCTTGTCGCAACGGACCCCTGACGCTGACCGTGCCGGTGTTGAGAGTCCTTCAAAAGACGGTAGACGTTATCTGCTACCTCGTAACCAAATCGGTGCTATCATGGCTAGTACATCTCGGAAGCTCACAAAAATGCTGGAAACCCTTCCGGAAAATGCGTCACTACGTAAATCAATCGTGGTCCACTGACTATGGTATCAAGATCGCGAAAAGCCGCAATCGCATACTATGTTCAACGTCTTGACTGGTTTCACCGTTTATCGCTGATCCAAGGAGTTGAAGAAAACACAATAACCCACACTACATGATGGGGTTTGAAGAAAGCACTCGGTTACTTGAGTCAAACCATTCGTACGCGATAAAAGATGCCATCAGCTGTCCTTGTCGTTGCTGAGCTTGTCGACCTACTACCGCTCTCGTGGTTTGACTCTTGGCTGACGGTACTCGAAGAAATCTACAAGAGTACGGCTTCTATGCACGTTGAAAAAGACAATCTGTTACTCTTTCTGGTGTTGACGCTGAGCAAATCGCAGCGATTATGGCGAAATTCCGTGAAAACGGTCCAAAGAGTTCAATGGGACTGCATCGCTGTCGTTGAAGAGCTTTAGTTAGCACACAGCTAGCCCGTCGCTGATGGTACTGCTAGCAGCTGTGGACAGCTCCTCGAGTGATGTGGCTAGAAATACACACCGCGGATGGTTCTTGGACTGCCGATTCGTCCTTCCGGATTTCTGAACCAAATCACCGTTCCCATATTGCGAGTATGTTGGTAGCAAAACGACAGATTCACAAAGCTAAGATTGCTAATATCGAAGCTAAAATCAATGTAGCACATAAATAAACAATTAAAGATGAGATCAAACAATCTCATCTTTTCATCAAGCCAACAATTTTCAAGTCCTTTATGGCATACTAATTTATAAGAAAGCGAGGTAATCATGGAACAATTACGTATTAAAATCTTGGAAAGTATACCACTGTTTCGCGATGCGCAAAACCCAAAGCATCGACAAAAACAGCAACCCTTCTTTATTGGACGCAAGACTTGCCCATATTGCCGAAAGTTCAACTTTGCTAAATTAGCAACTGTCGTAGCTGAAACAAAAGCTCATATCTACTTCATTAATAGTGAAGACAAATCAATGATTATTTACCAAACCTTCAATTCTATAATTATTCAACTGTTCCTGGATTTCTACATGTCGAAGCCGGTGAAGTTACTGTTCAGCGCGACTCATCTATGTGAAGAAGAAATCAATGAGCTCGCTCATCTGCTAAAAACCGCTGAAGATGATCTCTGTGGTACAAATTCAAATAAGTCGTCAAATCTTTTGCTGGGGTTTAGCAAGGATAATTCAATTCTTTGGTCTTAACCAAACAGTCGATTCACTTGATTCTTGCTCTCCTTTTTGCAGACCAATAACGAAGTTGAACCTGCCACTTGCGGTGTGAGCATACAGGACAATAGGATAAGACCTGTCACTGCCAATCAATATTGTGATCATAGTCCTGTTCAAAGGAAAAATTCTGGGTTGTCTACTGCATGCCTCTGTCCATCCAGTGAGACAATTGCCTAGGTTCTCCAATGACTATCTACTTCAATCAAGGAAAATGCCAAAAGCCTGACAATGGTCATATAAACTCATTTTCTCCCAGCAATAATCCTTGGTTGTCATGATAATAAGGCTGTTAAATAGACTGGTACAGGTTTCTTCTTAGGAGCTGTAATGGATAACGATCCATGGTCCCGTTTTTGTGAAGCCACTAAACTTACAACGGACTGTCTTCTGGTCGTGGATTAACCGGAGATTCATCTGATCCCAAATCATCAAAGGCTTGATTGAAGTCGCAGGACGGTCGGATCAATCAAGAACTCCATCATCGCTTGAAAAATCTTACGGTGGTCAGACTCCGATATCGTAGTCCACCTCAAATAAGCAGGCTAGAACACGCCTTGTTGTTGCCATCCTGCTGGCTCACATAAACCGTAATATAAATGGCACCAGCTAATACGGACCAATACCATGAGTTGAGATAGCCTCATAGCTTGATGAAATACACTCATAAATATGATTTCTTTGTAGGCTATACTGCATATTTTGGACATGAGCATTCGCCCAAACCTTCCCAAACTTTCAAGAGCTTTTCTTCAGGAGCCTGAAACTAGATCATCGTCGAAACAGTCTAAAAGCGCTCATAATGAGAATAACAGTATACCCGTGTCTGCTGGGCATAATTTCTGAAATCCAAATTTTACAGGGATCCTGAGTTTCTCCCTTGGAAGATCCGTTTCTTGTATACCAAACCAGTAATTTTCACGAAGAAACCATTTTATTCCTCCCACATGGTAATCCCATAGTCTTTTAAATCAACATGTTCCTTGGTATACATAGGGCCGATACAGAATAGAAATTCTGTTTTAAACAGAGAAAAAGACTCCAGGTGGTTCCTGAGAGCTAACGTTCTTATTGTTCTACCGCTTGGCTGACTGTAATCAATTAATTGAACATCATCTAGCATTACATCACGAGAAGATATTCATTCACTGGCTTGTTCAATCCTTGCAATACTGGACAAACTCTTTTGCCAAAGCTAGCCAAGGCACTCTGCCATCTTAACCGATGTTACCAGCCAATACCTGGGAAGATAAAGACATTGGCTTGTCCCTTTGCTTGCTTTCTGGAGCTTTAGAAATTTGATTGCTGATGGCTGCGCGATCGATTAATTCTCCATCAATTTCAGTCAGGCACCAACTCATGAGCAAGTTTGTTGCTAACTACCTTCAACACTTTCACGGCACAAACCTTTTGTTGAATAGCTCAGCATGACGCGATTTTGGATCGTTCAAACATCTTAGCAGTAATGTGAGTTGATGTGTTCAATGAGCAACCCAGCATCTGGATTAATGTTAATACTTCAGTCCCCAAACAAATAACGCTCTGATACGTGCCATGACGCAGTCCGTTTGTTTGGACGAGTCTTAATAATTTGAAGAGCAGGACAGACTGTTGTAGTCGGAGTGAAGAATAGCACCTGAGACAAACATCAACAATTATGTGGACTAACATAACACCAATGATTGACATACTAAAGTTAAAACTTGACATTCTTCTTCTTCTGTGTTTTTCCATTGACCTTTCCACCAAGGAAGCCACCATCTCTTCAAACTGAGGTGAAAGCACTTGGATCAATCACTTTGTAGCCCTCTAAGATGCCTTCAATTTCAAGATAGATGCTGATTTATCTGGATTCCTATTAATATAGGGTGCTTCTTTTGTTCACAATCCGTTTAATGCTTGAGGTACAGTAGTTCTTCACCTTCTGGTATTAACACAATACGAGCATTCTTTGTAAAGATTTGGCTTTGGAACTTTCAGCTTCATGAGTTCTCCTTTGAAAAAATTAATTGTTGATAACTGTTGTAGACTTGAAGTTAAAATCATCAGTAAGACATTCAATCCAGCTCTTTTCTAAAAGGATGATAGAAAACCAAGGAATGACAATGTGAACGACGATCAATTCCTTCTTCATCTTTTCATAAGTCATCCTAAAGGAAAACTTCTACCAGAAATGGACCGGATTTATTAGTTCTCCCTGTATGCAACTGGATATCGACTAGATAGAGGTATCACCAAACTGTTGGTAACCCGATAGCTAGTGTGGGCGTACTTCGCCACACCTTAGCTGCCTGCAGTGATAATCGAATCCTCATCACGCAATGGGTGCAATGATGTCACCCTCATCTTCCAGACGGCCTTCTCCTTAACCAGTGCATAATAAGCATTTTGGATGGTTAGCGAAGCGCGGTGTTGTGAAAGCGGTATGGGCATGCCATGCTTAGCAAAACATAATTCACTGGTATCCTTATCCAAGCAGATTTAATGTGAATAATTGATTTTCTATAATTTTGACGGACATAATGGCCTTCACAAAATTATAATGGTATTAGAATGAAGAACACTAGGAATCAGAAGCCACACCATGAAGTTTGTTTATCTAAAGTCGTCTTCATATGGGATATCTAAATTACGAATCGATTGCTTCCAAGCCTTCACTGTAATATTGATCTCAGAAGGATATCAATGCAACACCAATATCAAGGGTAAATATGGCATTTGTTCGACCCCATTGACTGGTTGACCCCGCAAAGAGCTTAATTTTAGCTAAAGCCGCTTCCGGAGATTTGGTGGCTTCTTCAGAAGGTTTATGACATGTTAAATCATGATAAACTCAAACCTCATTCGTCAATATCTTGATAAGGCATCCTTAACCCGATTCAAAACTAGTGTGACTGGAGCTCGCTACAAAATTGATCTTGTGGTTATCAATCCGTGCTCGATATGCGATACTTTCGATAAAGAATAGGTTGAGATTATCGACGGAAACCAGCGACCTAGCCGAGTTAGGTGATCTCTATCTTGTCTTTCTTAGGAACGATAATTTAACGTCCCAAAGTTCGATACACGATTGTTCAGACTTCATAATTTCAACAATCTGTGAGCCTCAGTCGGATGAAGACTGCTCCCCCCAGAACTTTATTGAGCCGTGCTTCCTGTCCGGAATCGATACCGTAATGCCATCTCACGGAAGCGCTCAAAATGGACCCATTGATGGTCATGTCTGCCACCATAGTTCAGTCTTCGTTTGCCTCATTTGGGAATTGCGTGTCGCGGTTTCTCATTCTCAAAGTAAAACTTTCTGCATTTAAGATAGGATATGAAACTTTAGCACCTTTATCATGCATAAGTTTCACCAACTTGTCAATCTCATCATCTAAATGGTCTGTCGTCCTAAATGTCCTGTGAACGCCGACAAATCGCACACGATCTGGTGGGTCTCATGTTTATGGAAGGCAGATAGCAACATGCCATCTCCCCAATGGAAATGACAATATCTGGATGCTTCCTCAGTTAAAATAAAAATTATTCTTTTCAATTTGTGGCGAGTTGTTGAAAAATTCTCTTCACTCTGGCGTTTCCAAGTTTCGAATAATCAACCTTTTTGCCTGTGGTCCTCATCTGTTATCATCACTATTTAACACCATCGTTTAACACGTGCACCGGGATCATATGGGGCTTGTGCCTCCTGAATGGCACATCACAGATAGCTCCCATTCCTCATCCAGTTGATGATTGCTGGTTTCAAACCCGTTTCTTGATCTCGTCTGGAAAATCGCTATATTGTATTTATTAAGGTGTTTGTGGTATTTGAAAATTCATAGAGAGAGTCCGAATCTGAATTTCTGCTAGAATCATTGCCACTAATAGTATCTGAGATACTCACCACTGCAATGATAGCTCCGATAACCCACTCGACTTTCTATGCCGAATAATCTCGTTCCTGTACTGCACGCACATATCCGAAATCGATTCCGCAAAACTTCAAGACCTCGTCTACGTCATCGACAAAGTTGAATATGATCCGTAAACCTGCGATGTCCTGCGTAATGTACTGGGTTCTCTTCAAAGTAACACCATATCCTTTCGATAATGCTCTCAATCAAACTTACGACCAGTTACCAAATTCAATTGGGGGAATGCTTTTTGTTGCCTTGATGCTGTGCTTCCATGTTCACATAGCTTAATCTTCAACTCTGGCTTGGATATGGGGGTCTAAAAAATTTTTAATCAATCGCCATTGAATCACCTTGTCCATCTAAAGTTTTTGTATAAAATAAGCAGCTATTATTATATAAGTATCAGCGAAGAAAGGAAGAACATTTTAATCAATTTAAATTGCTTATTGACCAGGAAAGAATACCTGGCCTTGGGAACCGCTTTTCGGTAAGCAGTCATCTACCAAACCAATCACTATGTCGATACCTACTCTTTATCCATGACCTCCAAAGTAGCCTTACGGATCGTATTCTGCCGAAAAAACTGAGCTAACCTCAGGTTCCTCAAGATGCTGGCCACTTTGAAGTACAATCAATCTCTTAGTCAAGCACAAGTCATCAATTTTTTAACACAAGATCCCAAACTTCAAGGCGAGATTCATGACTACCTTATCAACATAACATTCCGTAAAGACTTGGTTGTTGCAGGGAAGTTTGAGGAACGAAGACAGGAAAAAATTAAAAGAAAATGGCCTGCCTTTGATCGTGGCGTTATAACTCATAAAAGAAGATTATGAGCTTGGAAATGGAAGTTCGAGGATGCTTCTGATGAAATCTTTTCAAATTTATAAAAACAGCATTGAATGAAGCCAGCTAAAAGTAAAGTTGCAAGATCATGAAGCAAAGTTTAGCAAAATAGCTAAAATTATTGATATTTTGCTAAAATAGGGCTAGATCAAAAATATCTAAATGAGGAACATACATGTCAGAAAAAAAACAATGTAAACTCTTCGCTCTCAACTCTAATCAAGAAATTGCGGGTGCTGATGTTGCTGGTATCCCTCTTGAAACTCTCCCCGTCAATTTTCAGACGGTGAAATCCAAATCAATATTGAGGAAAAGTGTTCGTGGATACGATATTTATAATATCCAAATCTATTTCCAGTAAACAATCATCTGATGGGTTGCTGATTATGGTGATGCTGCCAACGAACAGTGCTCCACTGTCAACGTTATTCCTACCATACTTCGGATATGCTCATAAGACCGAACTTCTGCTCCACGACCCAATGCAGCTAAATTGGTGCAGCTAATATGTTGATAAGCGGGTGAACCCGTGTGGTGCCCCGGATCTACACGCTGTTCAGGTCAAAGGTTTCTTCGATATTCCAGTGGATAACTTGTTTACAATTCTCTTTTGTGATTGTTACATAGAGCATGGTTTGACTGGTCTAATGTGGTTATGGTCAGCCCTAAAAACTCTGGCGTCAAACGACTCCCGCAATCTTGCTGAATATTTGATGCTCCAATTGCTATCATCGATTATGCTCAAGATGATGATGCTAGTCAGGATCAAAGAACAAGCCAGCCAGGACTTAGCTGGAAAGAAACTTCTTTTAATCGATGATATTCATAATACAGGAAAAACCTTTTCAAACTGCAAGGTGTGGAACGTGAAGAGAACAGCAGAAATATATGCTGTATCCAGTGCACGGCTTATTTGTCAACGGAGTATAAACATTACTGGATCAATCTCAATCAAAGTATAATTTTTTGGATTGTAATAAGAATAAACAAAATGTTAAGTGTCGTGATGAATTACTTGAGAGATGCCTTGGTACGGATCCAGGAGAAAAACCGGTCAGCCACTCTTTGCTTACTATGAAATAAGGTGATGGTGTGATATGTTTTGACAGTAAAGTGACTAGCCCTCTCAGCCTAGTGTTGTTGGTAATATTTAAACATGGGAATTGTTGGTAACCCATCCAGTCTGCATGCGCATGGACGCGAGCTAGCTCTCGAGATATAAGCAAACTATGGCAGTTGCTTATACCAAGCAGTCAGGTACACTTCTGGTGGACAGAAGCAATAATACTGTAGTCGAGGGATGCACCATCATCAAAACCTCGGGACAATGAGGAAGCATGTGGTACAACTAGGTGGGCTACGCTGTTCTTGAGCAGAATTGACTATTTGGTAGACAGTTTGGTTTTGAAGTCACGGTCATCCAACAGTAAACCAGACAATCCCGCCCTGAAGATATTCAATGACTCTTCAATCGGATACCATCTCGTTTCTACTATGTTCGCTAATAATGAGCAGGAATTTGACCTATAGTAAGAAATTGCTGACCTCTTGCAAGATCTCATCCTGCGACTATCATGTCGATGCTGTGCAAACAATTGGAAGATTTCAGTCGCTCCAGATAGACAGGCATTGATTTCCTAAGTGCTTCAGCTCATAAATTTCCATGGACCAAAGAGGTGTTGGCTTTCTACATAAAGACTCCAAACTTGCACAACCTTCTCCACAGGTATTCAAGAGGAAACATCGGGCGATGCCAAAATCTTGTTTCGATTATAGGAATGGCTCAAGCCCGCCAAAAACCTATGAACAGATGGACTCCATTATCAGTCCGCAAAAGATGCTTTCTGACCAACTCACTTAGATGGCTTGGGCGATTTGAACTGTGTATCAAATGGGTCGACCACTTAAGCTTCCTCATGTGTTAAACATTGGCTTTCAGCTACTTGAGCAACGATATCCTTTGCTTCGTTTTGGATCTTGCTAATAAATTCTACAGGCTCTTTGTGCTGCTGGGACAAATATTATCATGTCCTGACTTATTATGGAATCTGAGTATAAACTTGAAAGAATCTATTCGGATTAGCTTTTCCGAATTCAATACTTCTGACGAAGTAACTTGAGCTTTATTAAAACAATTCATCAACTATTAGGAGAACTACATGGCATTTGAAACATCTGTCTCGGTGACGAACTGCGACTATACGCAATTCATCCAAACATTAAAATACTCTGCGTGATAACACCTTTTCTGTCACTAGGTGAACTACGAATTAATCGTCTTTTTTGACTGTACCAAATAGTGGAATAAGCTTTTTAAATTGAATTATCTTAATGAGACCTTAGGATTTGAATCAATATCTGGATAAATCCGGTCTTCGTTTAATTGTGTTTTAAAAATCCAGAAAACAAAATCATCAACAAAATTCTACTTCTATTAGATAGTCTAGTAAGAACGTGAGATCTTTGAAAAATTGAAAACTAAGGGTAAAAGGGAATGATAGGCCTAACCTAACTAGATGCCCACCAGGCTCAACGTCTGGGTATCCTTTGAAACAGACTCCTGTCCTACCTTCTGGTTGCGTCTCTCTTCTGATTCTTATCGATAAATACTGACTTACCAGGTCTTCCTCTTCCCTTTTGTGGGGAAATTGGCGACCTTTATCGTTGCCTTTTCAGCTCCATGAAAAGAGGTAAACTTTCATAAATACCATATAAAACACAAATATTGGTACTTTATTAAAGATAGTTGATTTTTGCAAACTTTTATAAAATAGATTAGAAAGGTTGTGATATTAGCTCAGACTTAAAGATAATCGATTCCTCGCCGCAAAACGACTTTGCTTGTATTGCCGCATTTTCAAGCGCTGTGCAGAAAACGTTAGTTGAAACCAACTCCAAACAGGTACGGAAGCCGTGGGGTTGACTCTGCAAACTGTTCCGTCATGGGCTTTCCTTTGCTGTTGGGTTAGGACGTCGTGGTTTCGGCTACCCGACTGTCAAGAGTTGGTAGTTTTGCAGACCTCTTGGACGATAGATTCAATTACCAGCATTGCGTTGAGGGTGCGGAAATATGGAGTGCTCTGCTCCACTATCGTTTCCATGAACGGAATAAGATGAAAATCGTTATGGCTTTCGATACGGATGATCATGAATTGGTTGATACTAAAACAAGGATGAGATTCCTATTTCGGTATTTCCAAATCTAAAGAAAAATTAGCTGGACAGGATATTCAGACGGCTATTTTAACCGTTCAGTGTCGTCCCAGAGGTAGCAAGCCTACTATGGTAGAAGCTGGCATCAAGGAATATTAAGCTTTCACCTGTTCATCTATCCCGAACTAAAGGATAATAATCGTTCAATATGTAGACCTAACAAGTAGTTACAAACTCCCACTCCGCTATGAAAAAATAATCCTTCGTCGGAGCCAATTCAAGAAACTGGACTTAGAAGAAACCAGGTTTCCCTGGCGAAAAAAGGAGCGAGAGGTGATCTATCATTCATCTCCTTCTTTTCATCTTCTATACGCTTTGAACCAGAGGTCCGTTTCTTTATAGCTATAATAATCATCAGCAGAGACAATCAAATGATCTAAAGACGATTCTAAGCAATTACAAGCATCAGCATCATTGTGTGACCCATCGATACATTCTTACTGGGTCTTATAAAACCAGAGGATGATTTGAACGAGAATATTGAAGTCGCCATGCTTCACAGCATATTGAAAAATCTCTCTAGGCTCATAATGCTTCGATCGACCGTTCCAATAAAAATGACCTGATGATGGATAATATGGTTTGAGTATTTAAATGAGAGTGCCGGATCTCCTGTTTTTTGCCCTATTTCTTGTTGCATCATGAGCAAGCTTTTGGCTACTTATGATTTGCTCGGTTCTGACTTCCTATGACCTGTACTCTTTTCCAGGATTCGATGTAGCCAACGGCTCAATCCTTTACCTTTCCAATACCAGTTTCTTGTAATTTCACTAGCAGGCTTAACTCCCAAGATCTTTCAGACTCTTGAGAGTTACTAAAGGTCCTGAAATTTCATGCGACATTCTTTGATTTGTTCCCCGTTCGCAAAGAATAGAAAGTAATTCTTGATGACTAAGTTTGTCTGCCCTTCTGCAACCATTCGTTCTCTTGGTAAGAGACCACAGTTCACGAAAAACGATATACATAAAAAGCCTCCTCAATTAATAATTCGCAATTGAGGAGGAAAATAGTTAACTTCTTTAGAAATTTTTTAAACAGGACAAACCTCTTCATAAGGTTCTCCAATATTCCTGAATCTCTCATTTTGTATTAAATTCGATAGCCTTTTGGACCTGGTCAGAGTAGCTAAAGAGCCAGTTCACATCGAATTAAATGTTCTTGTGTCCCTGAGCTTTCAATCCTTACTCAGGAGCTTCCATTCCTTCATAGATTCCATAGTAACAAGAATGATCTTTAGGAAATCGTTGACAAGCAAACCATAAAATGACTTAAGTTTATAAATAGGTCATACTCATCTATCATCACTCCATATTGTTTTCTATCACAACTATATTATAGAACGAAACCTTCAAAAATCTTTCCAGTATGGTTGGGTGCCCGTTTACTTCTAAGTTGGCAAAGAATAACAAGAAAGAAACTTTTAGCCTCTTTTCTTTTTGATTCTAATTGCATTTGATTGTAAGACTTGCACAAACTTCTAAATCTCTTTTGGGCTTGATCATAGTCTGAACGTTTCAACGTACCTTTAACAATAATCCGATTAGTTTGCATTAAATCATCACAGGTAGCAAAGTAATCTCATTAACGCATAGGTGGTCAGCAATGACATCAATACGATCGGAATACTGTTTCCAAAGAGGTAATCACATAGGTATAGATCTTTTTCTTTTATCTGTGACATAATTTTCATTCCAGCCTTAGCATTGTCAATGGAGAAAAGAACCGCATTCGCGCCTGTTAATCCAAAGACATGTTATTAACTAAGGTAATTCCCTTGGCCATGACTTGATCTTCCTTCATGGTACCAACTCCATAATAGAGACCCACGGCAGCCTAAACCTTTAAAAATAGGAAGGTTCATCTTTAATTCTGGGATTGCAATTCCTCCAAATTACCTATTAACTTCTGTTTTCTGTTGAAGCATTAATAACTGCCTCTGTCGACGAATTTACCTCTTAATCAAAAAGCTGATCCTGCTTTATTATTCACCTCAATAGTCTTGAAACTTTTCCTGGGTACACTTGTTGCCTGCAGACCATAATGTGTTTGAATCAGTTGCGTAAAAGCAAACGGTATTAAAAAGATTAAAGGTTGCAACAATGTTATCGAACGATTGCGCAAACTTTCACTTTTCTTTTCTAGATGCAGTGCTGTCTTATCCTTCACTTTCAGTTTCAATTTCTGGAGTCATCTTTCATCCCTTGGAGCGGTTTGTAAAGAGTTGCGATTTGAAACATCTTGATCTAAACGCGGCTTTTGCAGCAGGTCAGGCGACCAGTTTACAATGAAATAATAGCGCCTCAATACGAATCATAGCATGTGTTGGTAATAATCATTAGTCTTCATCTCCTTGACGAGGTCATGGGACCAATGAGACCATTCTTATCGACGACATTGGTTGCGTCCACCGTCAGCTGTTGGATGCTCATCCCAGCATGATAGTTTGCTCACTTTCAGTGATAATCAATACTTCATCTTGATCAGTGAAATCACACTTGCCGACCACTTGGTCACCTGGACGAAGATTAACCTCAATATAAAATCTTCAGACATATATTCCAGACAACAGACTCTTTGGGCGGACCGAATATCCATATTTAGTCCCTGATAACGTCTATTTCCATCCAGTGGAAGACGTTCAATCAACTCATCCTCATCTTTCAGTTAAGAACTTTCAAAACCATTTTGACGGATATTGTGAAACTCGGTCACTGGTCGTTTAACTAGTCAGAACAGTTGGCAAAAAGATAAGCGTCTTCCTCCGATCATGAGCCAACATTAATAATGAGGTCTAGATCGATTCTCCATCATCTAACTTAAGCAAGTTCAGCAATGGTAGCCTTGGCTGTACATTATATTCTGGAATTTCATGCCTTTTCAGACGTACTTACTTATTGGTGAAGATAATGAAACGATCCATGAGGTACTGGAAGCAGTTCTCGGACAGAATCATCATCATAACGGTCCGCTTGAACACCCATGACACCTCGTTTCTGAGCAGTGAATTCGTCCTGATCGAGACGTTTGATGTAGCTATTAGACAGCGTAATCAGCGTTGGTCTCTTCAATCAAGTCTTCATCTTCTGGTGAAAGAACTTCTCCTACATCAACTCAGGTAGGCATTGGATCTCAAACGTTTCGCTTCATCAGGCTTCCGATGATCGCGGCTACACGCTCGGGCTTGGCTAGGATATCTGTAAGATCTGCAATCAAGGCAATGAGGTCATCGTATTCGCTGGATCTTATCGCGTTCAAACCAGTCAAACGACGAAGACATATCCAAGATAGCTTGACTTTTGACTCAAGCTTGAACACTCATCGGGTCTGCCTGTTGCTTCTGCATCTGTCAGCTGCTGAACCAGTTTTAATCACTTCATCGATATGATCAAACGATCAGGAGACCTTCTAAATATAGGCACGTGCTTCCTTCTTTATCAAAAGATGGTCCGACGGTCACCACTTCTTTTTGGTGTTGTATAAGACCTAAAATCTCACAGAAGCGAGAAATCTTTGAGACACCATTTTGGATGGCAACATATTGAAACAAAGTTGGTTTGTTGGAGTCATCTTGAAAAGATTATTCAAGATAACATTGGCTGGTATCCCTTGATTCCAATGACAAACGGACCCCTCGTTGGACTCATCCCGAACTGCCATGGTCCATCAATCGTTTTCTTGGACTGACGAACCATTATATTCATGGACTTTTAATCTTATGACATATAAAATTCTGTAACAACAATGCGTTCACGACTATCTTGGTCTCTTCATTTCGTCAGACCGTAAGATAATTAGGCCTTTTCTATTTCTTAGTATAGATACCTGATTTGCCCATATTAAAACTGATTTGGGAAATCTGATTACGAGGAAGCTGCTTCCATCCAGTTCGCGCGTTGTCATCCGGGATTGTCCATCATTAACTTGACCGCTTCAATGGATTCTCAAGGTTATGTGGAGAATATTCATCATATCAACGCAATCCCTGTTACACCATTATTTAGTAGATTAGGAAGCAGGCTTAGAAGAACATTCAGTTCACATTCATAGTAATGAATTATCTGTAAAATCAAACCGTATTCTTGTTTGATATCTGGAGCATCTCAGCGCAATTTTGCTCATACACAGGCTTCAGTGTAACAGCACAAGTGGCTCATCTCCATCATAGAACCAAAGTTCCCATGTGGCCGTCTACGAGCATATGTGATAGCTCACCATTGAGCCATCCAGACTACGCCTCAAATAAATTAGTCACCATTACGAGATGGTATTTACCGTACATCCTGACAATACGGGCAAGTTTTCTGGTTTATCTGGGTACATAAACTTCGGATATTCATTCCACTGAGATCGACGATGAATGGCAAAATATCTCTCGCACACGTGGAAAGGGCCAAGGAACGATAACACTCATAGCAATCGACAAAACTGGTCTTCATTTCTGATGCTAAATTAACATCCAGTAAATTATTATCCTGCATTAAAACAATGCCTCTCTTTAATTAATTCACTCTACTATTGCCAACATATTCTGCCTTATTTTTCTGGTTCCGCACATTCATAAAAACGTTTACATAGGCGAAATGGTCGTAATTCCGTGACAAAAAAAATGCAAAAGTGGTGAATAAAACCGAGATAAGGAAGCCCAAAAAAAAAAATGAAGGAACGTTTAAATAAACTTTAACTAAACAACATAAAAAAGTTATCCTTATTTGGTGATGGTGCGAGTAGGTTCATCTTTGCCTCAAGGAATCGCACAAGAACTTGGTATCCGAAATCCCTCAATTATTTGAAAAAGCGGTTGATGCAGAAGACCTTAGCCATGCCACGCCCACTTCTTCAGATCTATAACGCCATTACAAGAAGACTGTGGATGCGGACTTAGTTGTTATTACAGCGACGCTCTCAAAACCAGTGAAACTCGTCTGACCTCGTTGGTAAAACCTTGCCATCAACAAATCTATCGTTAGGCAGTCGTTTCTTCAGGTTAACACGGTATCTTTCTTGTTTAACGCAAACCAATTGACGTCTTGACTTACCTCTACTTGGAAGTTCTCGGGTTTCCCTAAAGAAACGTTATCGGTTCTTGCTATAAACTCAAGCTCGCTTCAGTCAAGCTTGCACAAAACTATCTAATTGTGGCGCTCATTCAGTCCATGCCTACATCATAGGTGAGCTACGGTGACTCACAGAATTTGCCATTTGGTCACATGCAAGACATTGCTGGTGTAAAATTGGAACAGTGGTTGCAAATAAACCGTGACGAACAAGCTGACCTTGAATCTCTTCATCTCTGTACGTGATCTCTTTGCTTACTCCGCTTCATCAATAAGAGAAATTTCACTTACTACAGTATCGCCGTTGCTCTTGCTCGTATCCTCGTGCAATCATGATGACGAAAATACAGTTCTTCCCTTTCAGTCTTCAAAGAAGGTCAGCCAGTGTTGAAACGTCTTTGTCCAACAAGTCGATTTTTGGTATCGTTCGTCAGTTAACATCCCATTGAACGACGCTGAAACACAAAATACAAGCGTCTAAAAATTTACAGGCAGTTGTCGGCAGGCATGGAAGAACTGAATTTAATGACTTCTAAAAACTAAACAAATACTTAAACACCATGTCTTGGGACATGGTGTTTTCTTAATCTCATCGAAAAGAATACAGAGGTCCGATACTGCTCTTCAAAATTCTGGGTATCTTTCCATCTGAATGCAAAAGAAACCACTCACTCTCTGTCATATCCACCTGGGGGTCAGACTATCTCAGAACCGGAGATCTTACGTGATATCCATTACACTAAGGGGTGGCAACTGTTATGAGTATATCAAATTCTCGAGAATATTACAGAGTAAAAAGAGGGTGGGACAGAAATCGGTAATTCGTTGAGGTTCCGGTTTCGTCGTCCTATCCACTACAGATGAGTAAGGGCTGTAAAGCTGATGAATTCGGCGTGTGAGCCCACTCAACCACTGCATCTTGTCCCGATAATCCAAGACAATTGGGAAGCTAGGACTTTTGTCCCAGCCTCTTTTGAATCTGATCGATATCATAAACAGGTCATCATTAGAATCGGTTTGAGTTTCTGAGTTCAAGTCACATTTTTCTTGTTTGGACGACATGGACGTTATTGACGTTTTCTTGTTTTATATTATTTATTGAGCTGGACGTTCTTCAAAAGAGCTTTGATAGAAAGTGATACACGTTCATCAGCGACATTGCTTAAGAACTTTAACAGTTACTTCTTGTCCAACTTTAAGCACATCTTTTAGTTTTCAACGTTTGTGTGAGGTACAGATCTGTACAGAATCCATCGATACCTGGCAATGCTAGCAACAGGCTATAAAGTCAGTCAAACGTTGTAGTACCTTCGATTGCATCTGGCGTACAATTTTGTTCCTACGCCGTCCATGGTCCAGATTTGTGCTCAATGAAAGTGATACGCGACCTTCTTCTTCGTTCAAGTCAAGAACTTTTGCTTCAATTTCTTCACCTACGGTTACGACTGACTTGGGTGAAACGTTGCGTTCGTGTGACAATTCAGTCAGGTGAACCAATCCATCAGCCTGGGTCGATGAAACACCGAAGCTATTGATGCAAACAACTTTACCAGTTACAACGTCACCAACGTTCAATTTCACTTCAGCGCGGTACCATGACCCTATTCAGCTTCAACAACTTCGACGAGAAAGGATGAAGCGGACTTTCTTTTTTGCGTCAACCTTTGGTTTTGCCATCAATTCTTGACCACTACACAGGAAACGTTTCGATGTTACGTACAAAACAGTATCAAGCGTGAAGCTGGAATAAATCCAAGTCCTTCAAATTCTGCTAGTCCGCCCTTAGCGCAGGTTCGGCAACAATATAACTTCTTCTTAAATAAAACCAGTTTGTCCCTTCTTTTGCGAGCTTCAAACGTTTTTAGATACAAGGTAAAATTTATATCAAATGCACAACTACTTGACGAAGATAAACAATTCCAGTGTTTCACTGGTTTACAAAGTCGTTACGATGTCAGCATCACGATCGTTTGTCAATTCGCGAAGAGTCAGACACGCTAAACACCGGTTCAGAATTTGCAACGTTATTGTTAATCAACTGTTAATACTTCGCTTGATGACGTCACCTGGTTCAACGGCTAACTGCTGTTTAGCAAATCTTAAATTGTTCATCTAAAAATCTCCATCTAAGTTTTCTAAACTTGACATATATAATTATTTTTCTAAGCAAACCTCTGAGCATCAAATGATCTATAACGATTTCATCATATAAAGAAATAAAATACCTGGTGAATATTTTACCACCTTATCTGATATTTACCTAGAACTGGGGTAGGATTCAGACCAACGCATGAGGTCAAAGTCCTTGCCTTACCACTTGGCTATACCCCCAAAAGGCCCTTTGACCTTAGTCTTTATCATCGTCACAATGAACGCCAATGGAGGGATTCCGAACCCCCGGGCGAAGGAGCGGATTTACAGTCCATGTGATTTAGCCTCTTCGCTATCTTTCTCCAAGCAAATCAACAGTCTGGTATACCATTGATTGGTGGTACAACCCTTATTTATTTCAAGTGTATTTCGATGGCACTTTCCCTTTTCTTTAAAGTTATAGAGACTGTCTACAGATGCATTTTAACAAGGGCAAATTAGACTTATATCATAATCAACAATAACTTCTTCCCAATCGTTGGTGGTACATATCAAGGTTTCCTTACCTACAACATACTTACTATCACATTTAATTTCGATTTTTTTATCTTTTGCTCATTCTTCCTCATTTCAGCATAATTTTACAAAATTTTCACACATGCTTCAAGCCGAAAATGTTTCGTTTTTAAATTATTATATTTTGCTAGTATCTCTTTCTAAGAAAAAAAGGGTTTCTCCTCCCTCTGATCATTCACTAATCGTTTACACTTTGGTCCAGCTCAACTGCAATTGCTTCAGCCTCATAAACTGGAACGTTAATTCATCATAAAGCTTCCGGGTAATCGGTCTACTTCCGTTTCACAGACAAAGACGGCAAATCATCTCGTGCTGAACACCTGATTGGAGAAATAACTGCGGCAGTTCTAAGCACCTGCTTCGACAAAGCGATTTCGTTATCATTGGACATCCTTCGTTGGTTTCAAACCAGACGATGCTCAGCAAAATAAAACAGGAATACTTGGTGATAGATGGTAAAATTGATGGGCTAAGTGGGTGCAAACTGTTATCTTATGTGATCCCGAAGTTAACTGGATCCCACTTCTTCAATAATCTTGGTGTGTGGGTCCCTGGATCCCAAGTAAAGTTACGTCAAAGTTACGAGACTTGGCTAATTTACCAAGATGAAGCTAGCCGGCACATAGTTTCCTGACTACATTGCACCCGTCCATGATTGCCAGTCATATTCTCTTGGATTACAGAAGTTGGTTGGAACAAGCCACCCTTGAAGTAGTTTTCCCTACTGGCATAACAAAGATATTAAAGATATATTCTTCTGCTGGCTTCCTCCAATGATATCTCGACACACCAATCAAAGCAGACGAAGATAGAGTATTTCACCTGTTCCATACGGTGGGACATATTCTCTGGCACACTACACCAGCACACAAGCTTCCACGACATATCCGTTGGAACTCGAGGCTCAAGACGATCAACTAGTGCGTTGAAGGCGTTTAGCATTTCATCTGGACGGAATAATTAGACACTGCCAATCTGTCCGATAAGCCTTCAAGCCTTTGAGCTTCACTGTCCACATAGATGCAAACTTGGAAAGATTTAAATATAGAAAGTGGAATCTTCGAATACTCTCCCCTTCTCCCAGGCTCCATTACGGTAGCCGACGAAAATGTATCGATAGGGTAATTGTATAAGAAAATCAAAATTTTCCAATCAAGTAATACTAATATTTTGTTTCCTTCTTCATTCAAGACTTACTAAAATGAGAACACCATGAAGATGACTTTATTCATGTATATAACTACACCATTTCATGAGAATTTCAAGTGAAGTTTGCAATTTTCTGAAAATTTATCGACAAAAAAACTAGCCATAAACGCTGGCTAATTTTGGTTTTATTGATTCTAGCAGTAAAGACTTCTTGATCAGAAATTTGATCATTGACAAAAGGAACCATTGCTAGTTCGTTCTGACAAGTTGGTTAATTATCGCTTCTGTCTTTGTTGTTGTGGAGAATGTCTGAAGGATTTGATGATCCTGTCTACTGCTTCTTCTGTCGTAAAGTCAAATCTCGCGGTCGTAAAAAGACTGGACCTTGAAGAAGACACGGTGTGGTTTAGACTTCAATTCACGTAAAACTTTGATCGCGTTGGCCGGCTGGTCGCACGGAATATCGTCTGGACATCGGGTTTCAGATAAGCCACTTCTTCTTTCTTCCCTTTGCCCTTAGACATCTTGTAAAGAGGAGGCATGGCGATATAGACCCGTCCTGCTTCAACCAAAGGACGCATATAGCGATAGAAGAAAGTGAGGAGCAAGGTCTGAATGTGAGCTCCATCTGTATCCGCATCGGTCATGATGATGATCTTGTCATAGTTGGCATCTTCAATCGTAAAATCAGCCCCTACACCAGCCCCGATAGTATAGATCATGGTATTGATTTCCTCGTTTTTGAGGATATCGCTCATGTTGGCCTTCTCAGTATTAAGAACCTTCCCTCGAAGTGGAAGGATGGCTTGGAACTTGCGGTCTCGACCTTGCTTGGCCGATCCACCGGCTGAGTCTCCTTCGACTAGATAGAGTTCATTCTTGGCCGCATTCTTAGACTGAGCTGGGGTCAATTTACCAGACAAGAGACCCTTGTCCTTCTTGTTCTTCTTACCATTTCGACTCTCATCACGCGCCTTCCGAGCTGCTTCACGCGCATCTCGGGCCTTAATGGCCTTGCGAATCAGATTGGAAGCTAGTTCCCCATTTTCCATGAGGAAGAAGGTCAATTTGTCTGCGACAATCCCATCAACGACTGGTCGAGCAAGGGGACTTCCTAGTTTGTCCTTGGTTTGCCCTTCAAACTGCAAATGGGCTTCTGGAACCAAGATCGAAAGAACAGCGGAAAGGCCTTCACGATAGTCTGATCCCTCTAGGTTCTTGTCTTTTTCTTTGAGGAGACCTGTCTTTCTTGCATAGTCGTTCATGGCCTTGGTAATGGCTGTCTTCAGTCCTGTCTCGTGGGTTCCCCCATCCTTGGTGCGGACATTGTTGACGAAGGACAAGATATTATCAGAGTAGCCATCATTGTATTGGAGAGCAACTTCTACTTGGAAGCCTTCTGATTCCCCATTAAAGTAGAGAACAGGCGTCAAGGTTTCCTTATCTTCGTTCAAGTACTCAACGAAATCCTGAACACCATTCTCGTAATGGAAGGCGACGTAGTTGTCTTCTTCCTTACGAAGGTCTGTCAGCGTCAGTGTCACGTCCTTAAGCAAGAAGGCTGATTCTTTGATCCGTTCTGCAATGGTATTAAACTTGAAATCGGTTGTTGAGAAGATGGTTGGATCCGGCATGAAGGTGACCTTGGTTCCTGTCTTAGACTTGGGAGCCGACCCAATCTTCTCAAGAGTAGTAACAGGCTTCCCACCATTTTCAAAACGTTGCTTGTAGACAGCTCCATCACGAGTGATCTCAACCTCAAGCCAGCTAGAAAGGGCGTTCACGACCGAAGATCCCACCCCGTGAAGACCACCAGAGGTCTTATAGCCACCTTGACCAAACTTTCCTCCAGCATGGAGGACCGTAAAGATGACTTCAACGGTTGGTTTGCCCATAGCATGCATCCCGGTCGGCATCCCCCGACCTTGGTCTGCTACAGATAAGGACCCGTCTTTGTTGATGGTGACGTCAATTTGAGAACCGAAACCAGATAGGGCTTCATCGACCGCATTGTCGACAATTTCCCAGACCAAATGGTGAAGCCCATTTCCATCTGTCGATCCGATATACATCCCTGGACGTTTACGGACCGCATCCAACCCTTCTAGTACCTGAATGGCATCGTCATTGTAATTATTAATGTTGATTTCCTTTTTAGACACAAGGAACCTCCTGTTTGTTCATCTTTTCTATATTACAGTTTTTTAGGAAATTTTGCAAAATTTTTCTTTCTTCTCCCCCTTTAACTAGGCTATTTAAGTGCGATTGATTCAAACCAACTATCCGATGTGACAAATCAGCTAGATATTTTTCTTTTTTTCATTCAAAGCATTTTTTTGATATAATGAAACTATGATGAAAACAATTCTTTTACTCGTATTAGCATACTTATTAGGTTCTATCCCTTCTGGTTTGTGGATAGGAAAAGCCTTCTTTAACATCAATCTACGGGAACACGGTTCTGGAAATACAGGGACCACCAATACCTTCCGAATCCTAGGGACGAAGGCTGGTCTGATTGTCTTTGCGGTTGATTTCCTCAAAGGAACCTTGGCTGTTTTATTGCCGACTATTTGGGGTTACAGGGATTTCTCCAATGGTCTTTGGACTTCTCGCCGTCCTTGGCCACACCTTCCCGATTTTTGCAGGCTTTAAAGGAGGCAAGGCAGTAGCGACCAGTGCAGGGGTCCTCATCGGCTTCTCCCCTCTCTTTCTATTTATCTTAGCTATTTATTTCTTTACTAGCCTCTATTTGACAAGTATGATTTCCTTTTCAAGTGTGACGGTCGCTATTCTGGCCAGTATCGGAGTCCTCATCCTCCCACTGACTGGTTGGATTCTCCCAAGCTACGATCTGATTTTCACCATCGTCGTCCTCGCACTGGCGACCTTGATTATCATCCGCCACAAGGACAACATCAAACGAATCCTTAACAAGAATGAAAACATCGTCACTTGGGGCAAAAACATCACCCATCAAAAACAAAAAGGGGAGTAGGACAGAACGAATTTTGAATAAAAATCGTTCGTTGGCCCACCCCCGCAAGGCTGATTAGGTCATCTTTGGAGCTTAAAAGGCGAACAAAGATGCCAATCAGCTACTGCGTCTTGCAGTTATAACTATCATATATAAGAGACTGGACACTTTATGCCCAGCCTCTTTTTTATGTTCAATAATAGAAGGTTTTTAGAAGAAAGCAAAGAGGAGTCTCCCCTCCACTTCTTCTATAACTTCACTTTCAATAGTCTCTCTATTTCTTGATAAAGAATCTTTGTTGGCTGGTAGCCTTTGCTTTTCTGAGCAAGAGCCTTTAAGTGTGACCAATCTTCTCGAGAAACCAATTCATTAAATAAGCGCAAGACTTCAGATTCCGTCTTTTTACGAGAAACTAATCCTACTTGGAATAACTCAGCCCGAACCGCATTGTCAAACTGGTCATAGTCCTGGGGCAAAATCAGACTTGGAATGCCCTGCTCAATACAACCCATCAGGATCCCTGCACCTGCATGATGAATAGCAAAATCCATCTGTTCCAAAACATCTGAATAAGGGAGGTAATCAAAGATCAGAAGATTCTCCGACAAGATCCTTGGTGTATGCTCCAAACCAGCAGAGTCGCCTAAGGTTACGTAGAAGACATAGTCAGGATATTCTTGGCTCAAAAGCTTTGCCAACTCCACCATCCGCTCTTTTTCCCATTTTAAATGAGTCCCGCAAGTGACGAAGATACGCTTTTTAGAGGTCGTAAGATACTGCTTCTGTTCTTGGGGAAGTCGGTCAAAAGATAGACAGCGATAACCAACCCATTTGAGCTGGGGTGGAAAATCGTCTCGAAACTCCAACTCTTTCATGCCCAGAGCTAAGATTGAATAGGGAGAATAGATGGCTTCTGTCCCATCTTCACGGTACAATTTGAAGTCCGCTAGGGTAACAAGATTCTTCTTAACCAGCGCAAGTCCAACTTTCTTTGCCAGACGAATGAACTGCCTGCCCATTGCATCTCTCCACTTGTAGAAGATTCCCTGGTGTGGTTTCCAGCCACCTAGATAAGCAGGGGTAGTCGTGCGACTCTCAATCGCCACTGGACTTGGAATAGTCGTAATCCAGGGGATTTCTAAACGATCTGCTAACATACCAGCAGGAGCTGCTACAAAATCTGCAATAACCAAGTCTGGTTTTCCCTCAGAGTTCCAAATTCGATTTATTTCGTCGAAAACTTCAGGGAGCAGTCTGCTATTGGCCATTAATTGTTGGTACATGATAAATAGATTTGCTTGCTTTGATGTATTCGCTATATCTTCCATCACTGTCGGACGATCAGGAAACAAGGCAAGGCAGTCAAAACCAATCCGCTCAACCAATGCCTTTTTCTGAAAACCTGTAATGACACGGATCTGAAAACGCGGATCCTCCAGCAAGGGCTTCACCAGAGTCAAGGTTGGAAATAAATGGCCACTAAAGGGAACGCTAATCACATCGATTTTTATCACTTTGTCTAATCCAGTCATAGATGATTCCTTTCACATCTTCTCTGTATTCATAGCTATAATGATCCGTATCCACTTGAATATCCGCTGAATGGCGATCCAGAATACGTGAATAAGGATCTTTCTTTCCTTTGATGACTAGCAGTTCTATATCCTTTTGACTTAAGAGTAGCTGAGATACAGGTCCAAGCGCTATCACGCGCAATCTTGGAAGGGTGACCTGATTCCCTAAACTTCTGAACCACTGGGTCAGCATATTGACACCTGAACTCTTACAAACAAGAACTACTTCCTGCGCTTCCAACAAGGGAGACAAGTGCTCCTGTAACAACTTTTGGAAACGAAGGTTCAAAATCGTATGCCAATAGTAGATGATATTGGATGCAGAAGCTGACAAGAGGGATACTTGTGGAGACTTTATATGTTCAAAATCTTGATTGAAGGGAAAATTACTGGCTACCACTGAATAGCCAGATGGACAAATTGCATGGAGGAGGTCTAGTTGCCCAGCTGTCAGCCCGGCACAAGTAATATCACTGCTCCCACTAAGAAAGAGAACCAAGCGATCAGAGTCTAGCATGGTCTGATTAGGTGACAAGGCAGACAAACGGTCCAGATAGGACTTCATCTTACTCATAACGAATCTTTCCATCCGTCACTCGAATCTTCCGCCCCCGCCAATGAATCACAGGAGGTGTCATTAGAACATAGACAAACAGCCAAGGAAGCAGGAGATCATTCAGCACTTCGTAGGTGACTTCATCCAAGTATAAGCGATTGGTTAGAATGCTTGTCGATAGAGGAGCATCCAAACTGCCTTAAATACCAGTAAGCTTAAGGCTAGAAGAAGATAAGGCCAACCTAAAAACAGACTTAAGATCAAACCTGGAAGAGGTAGAAAACTCGGTAAACCTATGAGGCTAAACAGCTTCCAGTCCATGTGTTCTTTGAGATAGATAGAGCTAAAGAGAAGCCACCGCTTCATCTGGAGCAGGTATTGCTTAGCGTTTTTTATAGTGGTTCGAACATTACAGGTAACCCGCGTTTGGATAATGGATACTCCTTTACTCCTTAAAAAATCGGCCACAGCTAAATCATCACATAGATAGTCCTTAATCGCTGTGAAGAGCCCCTGATCTTTTGCAAGTTCTACCGGTAGGATATAAAACATCCCGTTGATGGAGTGGTTTGCCTCAACTTCTGCCATGGTAAAATAGGTAATAAAAGAATTGCCATTAACGAATGCTGCAACCAGCTTGGACCAGAAATTACTTCTTTCTTGGTTATAGGGAATACCTGTCAGAATGGCCTCTTGACCCAGATAGGTAGTCAGCTCACCCATTTTTGAAAAATCAATCACACTATCATCGTCCAAAACAATCAGATAAGGCCGGGTCAGCTCCTCTACAACCTGCTCAATCTTGTAACTCTTGGGATTAATCCCCTGAGGGACGTCTTCGATGAGAAAGATTCGAATGCGTTGGGCAAAGGAAGCATCTTGGCAAATCTGATCTGCTACTCGCTGGGCTTCTGTATCAGACTGGTCAATCAACCAGTAGAATTCCACTGCTTCTGTTTGCTGGAGATTGGCCCGCAAATCACTCTCTAAACGAGGATCCCCAGAGAGGATGGGTTGGACCACCGTAAAAAGCTCTTCTGGAAAGTCCGCAAGATGAGCCTGACCTTTTTTATAATAAGTGAAGGACAGCAACCATCGGATGAGAAATAAGAGAAGATAAGCAACGCCTAAAAATATAACTAACAATTTCATCTATTAAGTCCCTTTCGTAAATACCTTGCAAGGAGACGAATGATCCATCTTTGGGGAAGCAAGCGACCTAGCCATACTAGCAAGCGATAGCGAAGGCCGATAACAGCATAGGAACTACCCCTTTCTATGAATCGGATCAACTGCTGAGCGACTTTCTCAGGCTTCATCTGCAAGCGACCGCCACCCAATGCTTCTACTAGTTTGGGAGGAAGAATAGCTGTTTGGACTGGTCCAAGAATATAGAGACCTAGCTGAATCGGTGAATCTGATTGCTTCAGTTCCTCCTGGAGAGCAAGAGTGTAGGTCTGCAAGGCAGGCCTTACTGGCACTGTAGGCTGCTAAATAGGGATGAGGAAAAAGAGCAGCCAGAGATGACAGCTGGACCAAGTGGATCTTCTGATTCTTCTTCACCACCTGCTTGATTAGTTGGACTGGAGCATGGTAGTTGACTTGCCAGAGGTCTTGCTCACTAGCTGATTCAAGGTCACATCCTATGGAAAAATAGGCTAGTCCCGCACAATTGACAAGAAGATCTGCATCTAGGTTCTCTACAAAAGCTTCTAGGGCTACTTGATCTAGCATATCTAACGTTAGGATTGACAGTTGCGCCTTGCTCCCAGTTAGTTCCTTTTGAACTTGGGAGAGTTTGTCAGGATCACGTCCTACTAAGACCAGATAATCCAGACTTCTTGCCAGTTCTTTCGCTAGCTGCCGGCCAATCCCTCCTGTAGCTCCTAAAATGATTGCTTTTTTTATAGTATCTTCTATCTTCATAGCTCTAGTGTACCAAATTTCGATTAGATAGAAAACTCCTACTTCTATTCTTCCACCTTAAGGTACAATCCATACCTTTAAACAATGAGAATGTCACTTTAAATCATTGAAGTAAGGATTGAAATAGTTTATAATAGCTTGAATACAAAAATAATTGAGGGGTTTTTATGAAATTCTATTCCTACGACTATGTACTGAGTCAGATTAGCCAGCAAAATTGGGTCATGGTGATCATGTCCATTCTCTTAGTGTTGGTAACGGCTTTTTTCGCATTTAAGGCATATAAGGATAAACGTGGAAGTAAGTTCCGTGAATTGTCTATTATTTCTGTCTTAATCTTAGTAGCCGTTGTTTTTGATTGGCATTTCAAATTTTTCAAAACAATCAGTCTAATGACAATCAATTCCGCTCTTCCCTACACTTCATCGAGATTGTATCAAAAGAGTTAGGTGTTGATAAAAAAGACATTTATGTCAATACTTCAGCTACTACTGATGGAGCTATTATCAAGGTAGACAAGCAATTCTATCGTGCGATTAGCGGAACAGACCCAGATAGCTATTTACTTGAAAAAATGGACTTATATAAAACAGATGTAGAACTGGTGGAGGTTGAAAAATGATAAGCTTTTTTGCTACAATTGCAATTAAATTGGCCTTGGGGCTTCTTTCTCTTGTTTTTGTTATTAACGTAACAGGAAAAGGAAATTTAGCGCCAAGTTCTGCAGTAGACCAAATACAGAACTTTGTTCTCGGGGGTATTATCGGCGGGGTCATCTACAATAGCTCGATTACCATCCTTCAATATGTCGTCATCCTCATCATCTGGACGATTTTGATTCTGTCACTCAAATGTCTTAATACCAATGTTTACTTCATCAAACATCTGATTGATGGAAAACCAACTATTATCATAAAAAACGGAAAATTAGATCCAGAAGCTTGTCGCTCAAAAGGCCTTTCTGCTTCTGACGTCGCTCTTAAGTTGCGCTCTCAAGGGGTCTTCCAATTGAAAAGAAGTCAAAAGAGCCGTCATCGAACAAAATGGCCAACTCATAATCGTTCGAATGGGAGATGAAAATCCCAAATACCCAATCATTACAGATGGTGTAGTCCAAGTAGAAATCTTAGAGTACATCGGTAAAACTGAAGAATGGCTTATGGCCGAACTGAATAAAAAAGGATTTGAAAATGTCGATGACATCTTTATCGCTGAGTACGACAAGGGTGAGATTAATGTCGTGACTTATTAAAACTTACTTTAACCCCATTTAATCAAAAGAGGCTGGGACAAAAGTCTCAGCCTTCAATTGTCTTTGATTATCGATAAGATGCAGTGGTTGAGTGGCTCTACTACGCTGAATTCATCAGCTTTACAGCCCTATCAATCAGGTGGAGGTGGACGACAAATCGAATTCTAACGAATTACTGATTTCGTCCCACTTTTTATTTTTGTCTATTTCGACCGTTCTTCGATAACTACTAGCTGTTGCCGATCAAACAGGAAAGATTTATTAATAAAACTATTGCAACCGTGATGATTAAATAGTAGCATTAAAAGTCAGAGTATACAAACAGAGAACAAGAGTCTATCTGTAACTTTGTTAAACTGATTCATTATAGTCACTAGGCCCAATGAATCAAGCAGAAATAGCTAACTAAGTTTCCTCTTAGAATGGTTCGAAGCCATTTATTTTCAAACACAAGACCGAATTTCACAAGGAACTGTTTCACGTTTTTTGCTGAAGCTTAGCTAAGATATATGGAGGGGGTAGATTCACCCGGGATAAAAGGTGGAGAAGAAATGTTTAGCCCTCTACCCTAGTCCTTGTTATAGATTCAAAGAAGGATGAAATACCACCATCCACTGAATATTAGATGGATTGGAGTAAATTCCTTTAGGGATGGTAGTAAGTAAAACAAATCCCTCCTTGAAAGATTTATGACGAGTCACTAACGTTAAGGTTTGAACAAAGAGAAAGGCAAAATTTTATGTTGCCTGGTTATCTAAGCTTTAGCCTCAGTAAAAATACCTTTTTTATTCTTAAATCAATATTCATTATAAAGCATCGACTAAGTCCATCATTGCTTCCATAGAGTTTTTCTCCCATGACCATTAACAGTTTGACTGCGGATAAACTTTAAACGATTGTCATTGCTAAAAGACAACCCAGCGAATTGGCGTCCATTAGGTGCCACTGTATCACCTTGTTTTATATTTATCATGAACAGGGCTAACTGAAATTTATTGAAGAGCAAGCGTCGTTTCTCTCCTTCTTTTCAGACAATTTCTAGTTCCTTGACACAGGTATAAAACAGCTGATAGAGGTCTTCTTCTGAAATTTTCTTCTCCGAACTAATGATTTAAACTGAAATTTCTGCGCGGGATTTCAATGTTAAATGAAAATCCTCCTGATTCATTCTTTTCTAAAACTATCCTTTGAAATCATAGAAATCATTCTTTCTTTTATCCATCTGTAGTGAACCCTTACGCCTATACATCGTCAATCCATAATGAATTGCCAGATCCATCAGGGTGAGTTTCTCCCGACCACGATCGTCTCAAATAGATTAAAACTCTTAGTTGTTGGATTCTTTTTGAATACAAACTAAAGCGAAAACTTGCCATTGCATGCACCCCACATAAAAATCCAGTCTGATACTTCTCTCTCGTCCTCTAGAGCTTGTATTCGGTCGCATCTCCCTTGCCAGCGAAAGAAATAAATATAGAGCGCCGTTCTCGAGAGCCTTTTTCTTCGAACCAATGACTTGAAGTCATATCCCCACCATGGATTTGACATGAATGAAAAACCTTCCTGATTCACTATCGATAAACGTTTTTCTAGAAATCATACTAATTCTTCTTTGAACAGCTTTTGACCCCATTATACCATCTTTTATCGTTTCACAAAAGAGACTGGGACAAAAGCTCAGCCTCTCAATTGTATTTGGATTATCGAGGTTAAGACGGTGTTGAGTGGGTTCACTACGCTGATTTCATCAGCTTACAGCCTACTCAATCAGTGAGGATGACGAATCGAATTCTAACGAATCACCGATTTCGTCCTAATTCTCTACTCTATTTCATCAATATTCTCTCCTTGGCGGTAGTTCCAAGAGTTGAAACGATGACAAGTGCATCACGATCTTATCGATATCCAATCCCTTACTGAATCTCACAACTGACAAGCATTGACAGAACGGCCACCCGCCTTGTTCTGGGATTCCAACTCACCTGTTTCCGTGCATCGAACCACCACTCCCTTGTTCAGCAACGCGTTTCAATGGTTTTGTCTGGCTGGATAGAGGCTACATAATCATCGGCCTGGATGACCAAGGTCCATGTGCGCACCTCTCGATCCGCTCACACTCGATTCCTTCGACCTTACCTCGGTATCTCTTTGGCAGATGCGTTAGCAGGATGATGCGTAAACGATCTCGGCTTCTTCCACATTTCTTTTGCGACGGTTCGACTGACGCTTCACCAAATCAATGACAAACAGCTGAGCCCACGCAACATCTGTCGCGAGTTCTTCACGTCCATATCTCCTGAAGGCTTTGTAATTTTGCACAGGCACTCCTTCGCGCTGGCGAAGGATACAACCAAGCAAGATATCTTCATCCCAATGTGGTAGAAGGCTTGACTTTGTGATCCACCTGGAGCAAGGCGCGGAGTTCATCTCATGCTTCCACAAAGAACAACACCTGGTTTGTTGTGGTTGTGTCTTTGGTCTGAACTTCGTTCCAAAGCTCAGCCTTTGTCAGCTGGTCACGATGATGTAACCCACCTTTGTAGCAGACAATACAACCACCCTTCCTTTCAAAATGTCAACCCTTCTTGTGAAAGTGTTCCGTCCCATTGAATGTTTTATCACAAATTTCTGTCTCTTCATCCTCATTCTCATCAGAATTTCCAAAAAGCTTTCACCGTATCTGAAAAATTCTTAATTAACCACATACAATTTCCATTGCCAATAGGTGGGCCGTTGCTGGCAAGTGGTGATCAAGGTTGCCCTGTACTGGCGTGTAATCCCAATATCACCCAAAACCATTGAGCAATTTGTGCTTCCCAATCCCATCGATCTCAAAGCTAAACTCACAGGCGAGATGAGATCTTCCGCTCTTCCAAATCCACCGTGCAGTGGATCTCGTTGGCCTCAAGCCGCCAGCATTTTGATCGAACCTGCTAGCGGTTGGACACCGGAAGTACGCCATCATTGGTGTCCATCATTGTAGGACCATCCTGAAGCGATCCGCGATAACGACCCAAAACCGTAGTCTGCCAGCCCAGGCAGGTGGTGCCTGGAGAGGAGCCAGTCCCTGCACCATCACCAGTGATCAAATGGTTGCCTGACGGTATTCTGTCTGTTAGCCGAATGTTGATCCCTCAGCATACTGGATCATCCAAATAACGCCAAGCATACATGAGGTACTTTACCAAAGCCTTTTTATCAATCAACTTTCATTGCTTGGGGAGGATTTCGGTCGGTATCATCATCATCGTTCATCATGAACGGTTGTCCCTGTGGTTAAATGGTGAAATTTCTCCATGATTCCTCCCTTTATTGAACTTCAGGCATTTGGCGCATCATCGACAAAACGACCAGTCTACGCCAGCGCCGTATTGCTGGGCTATCACAGAGCCATAGAGCCTGGCTCGGCCCAAACTTGACTTGTCGTCAAAGTTTCGATTTGCTAGTTGAAGCACAGTGGATGGACGCTATCTGCACCTCGGTCTCGTTCATCCCAGACACATCGAGCACTGCAATTACGCCATTCAAAAGTTCTCAGATCCCATAAAGATTTGATCCAAACCTCAATTTTTCAGTGACGTACTGGACCGGACGAGTAGCCAGGTACGACAGCTAGTTGAAAGTGTCGCGATGCCTTTACAAACTGGGCTAGTCGCTTAGTTCCAAATCACGGTTATGCTGCATTGGTACACGATTTGTTCCGACAAAGAGACAGCGTCGTCCATGTCTGCTGGTCTCGACGAGGTTCTGAACTCATATAATGATAAGCCTGCTCATCATCTGCAGCCCGAATTCTCTGGGAAGGGTGCAAAATCCACTCCCATGCGAAGGATTGGTCCCCCAGGTCACCATCGGAGCTAAGTCAGAGACGATCCGGCTACCGGATGACCCTGTTACATATACGGCTTTCGCTCACTTCGACCAGAGTCTTCCAACTCCGCTACTGCGCTCAAAAATCTTGTGGCACACATTCACGACCTTTCTAGGTAATCACCAGGTCTTTTGGTCCTGATTCATGATTCATCTCGATCCAACCAATGGACATGTTGCAGATGGTCATCCGCTCTTCTTCCATGGTTTTCCAAGTTGATCAATCGCTTCGCTGATACTTCCACGAGCATAGCCAACGCCGCAGGCAACACCGCAGCAGCGCCACGTAGCTTGTGGATGTAACTTTGAATAGATCCCTTTTGTGCGGGTTCCAGTGAATTCGACCATCTTCTTCAGTTTCGACCTCGCCAGATGGTTTTGGGTGGCAAAAGACAGCGACTTCGCCAGTCCCAATCCCAAAGGCAGTAGCACCGAAGGCCCTGCGGGTCGCTGTATGGCTGTCTCCACAGGAACAACAAACCCTTTCCGGGCTGAGTACATTGACCAGCCTCTCAGCAACCATCGCGTGAACGATTCCCTGTTTTTCAGAACTGCGGACCGCATGATCGATTCCAAAATCTTTTTGACGTTTTGCAGCATCGATCAATCTGTGCACTGGGAAAATCACATCCGGATCATATGGCAGGATGTCAAACAGCTGAAATGGCTGCGGTACAAGGTCCCGCTGCTATCTGGGCGTCGAACCTTTCTCCTGATCCCTTAGACCTGAAAGGCTTTATGTGACCTCGTCACCGCGAATATAGTGCTGGTCCACATACATGAGTTGGTTGGCTCTTCACTCGTCACTACGTGACGCCTTCCCAGATCGCTATCAAAAATTGATCGCTCACATCCCTACTCCATAAAAACGTAGAGTGTGTAGAGTGAGAAGGGTTCCTGAGCAGCAACCTTAAAACACCACTCTGTGTCGGTGATGAAAGAATAGCTGAAATCCAGGCACTCCAGCCCCTCCCAAGGCAGCAGAGAAGCAAGGTCTTTTCTGGCATCCGCTGGTACATTTCTTTTTGGCTTTTGCCTTCATCCTCTTTCCATAGAGAATCCCTACAAAGAGATTCCATAGAAGCACTGCCAGCAATCATTCCTTTTACACTCATAATCGTTTTATAATCTCTTCTGTCATGCCTCTTCCAGGTCGCAGCCACCTGGCCTCGATCTCGTGAAGATGTTTGCAGAGTCGCTCAACCATGCCTCTTCTCAATACGGCTAGCCAGCTTCCTCTCGATCAAAGCTCTCCGCATCATCATGGGCACAGAGAGGATCATCGAGACTGGCCTCGCCACGCCTTGACCCCGCAATATCTGGAGCTGATCCACGAATCAGGCTCATACATGCTTGAAGTCCTTGACTCCGAATGACTGGCTGATGGCATACGGCCAAGAGTTCCAGATAAGACACTGGACTCATATCTGAAAGGATATTCTCAAAGAGGTTTTCCGTCACGATCACATCGAAGCGAGAAGAGCCTGGTATCATCAGCATAGCCGCTTGAGCTCACCAACCGGTGCTCCAAGGTCACATCCGAAAATGAATGTGCCACTTTGGTCCGCAAACTTTTCTCCAAAGCTAGAGGTTGGGTGAGGACATTTTGCTTATCAATGCCAGTACTTTTCGCGACGTGTCCACGCGCAACTTTCAAAAGCCTTTACGCACACCTCGCCTCCACTTCTTCCACGTGTAATCATTGATGTCCCGCGCTTGATCATCTTCTACAGATATGCTCTCCAGCAGTCAAATCACCGGTTCAGTTCACTGAACCACTGCCAAAGCCTTCTTCATTAATCCGGTTCTCCTTCCGCCAAAGTGAGGAGGTGCTTGAGGCGTGGGATTGACCGCAGGAATGTTGGCACAGAGGTTGAGCTCCCTTACGAAGAGCCAATAAACCTTGCTCTGGCCGACTCGCAGCTCAATGGTCATACTGGGGACTCTGCGATAGTCGCTTAAGAGAATGGCATCGGCTCTTGCAAAACTCAAGAGTGGAAGCTGGTAGAGGATGACCAGCCACATCAATCCCTCGCATCACCAGGGTAAGCTCGACCGAATAAAATTTGTTATTTCTGCCATCAAGTCAGTACGACAGGCCAGCAGCTCCATGATTTCTGGTCCAATCCCGTCCCCGGCCAGGGCGACAATCGTCATTGCACTCTCCTTAGGGCTTCTGGTAGATCCCGATAGGTTACGCCAATGTGGCCAATCTCTCTCCGGCATTCTTTTTGCACCAAGGTATTGCATTAGATATAAGCTGATCGCTGGCTCTTCAAGACGTCAAACCAAAAACCGGATGCATTGAAGATAGTATCCGTTGCTTGTTCTCAACTGCGACTGTAAAAACACGCGCTTGGAGCGTCAATCATCCGTCACAGCGTCATCGTCAGGAAGCGGAGGCGAACCTTCGATGAAGAAGGATTGGGATCGTGGCAAGAAGATGCTCCACAGAACTTCTCGCCCTCGCTCTCCTCCTGCTGCTTCCAAGGTACTCATGAATCTCACCGTCTTTCATTTTTCAGACTGACTGATGACAGAGGATGTTTACCTTCATTGGTTGTGAGGCGAAGATCACAAAGCGAAGTTTTCTGATTTTCCACTGCTGTACCAGCGACTAGGGCACGGATATCAGCATCGTGATCTCGTGTTTCTTTATCTGCCAGAGATTTAAACTTAAATACGGCTGGATGTCTTCTGTGAATTCCAACTTAACTCATGCAGTTTTTTCAACAAGGCATGGCGACCAGACAATGTACTGGCGGCGGTGTTATTACCTTAACACCTACCAACTCCGGTGAATGATTTCGTAGGTAAGAGGATTTGGCGATCATCTTGGTGAATTTTGACTCAGAGAGAAGGCATTGCCTGACAACCGCTTTTGTTCTTAGGAATGGCATCCCTTATCAGCGAGAAACCAACCTTGAAGTATTGATGGTTCTATTGAGGACACCGACTTTCAACCTGGTAATAGTCTTCTCGATATTGAGTGCGACCATTTTCAAGGGCGACAGCCTGTTCCCGATCCCATTGATATAATTTTCGACCTGGCCTCGCGCCATTTTTAATAGTCACGGTTATTCGCGACAGCCATCCCAGATCATCGTGGCAATGAGGCGAATAGATGATTCGGTCCGATTGGACATTTGTGATCAAATGGAAGATGGTCCGTACCTGCTGGCAGGCCGAAACCAATTGTATCAGGAATATTGATGTAGTTAGCCTCGTGACTGCAGTCTGTACGACTTTCAAGAGGAAAATCTGACCTGTTCGTTACCTTCTGGTGAGAATTCAACGACCTCACCCTTGAACGTGCATAGAAACATGCTCTTTTGATCGCCTCAAGTATCTCTTTCTTTGACTTGTTGGAGTTTAAACTCGGTGAATGGGGCTGGCTATGATAAACATTATGAATTTGCGGATATTTTAGCATCCTTCAAAGCTTCATAGCAGTATCGATATCGGATTTAACTGACCGTGCCAAGCCTGGTCACTGCTGTCTTGGTCAGAACCTCTTGCACCTGTATAGCCAGGGCGAACTGGACTCGCGCCTGGAAAGCCTGCTTCAATCGCTGCTATGTTCTACTTTTCCAATTGCTTAGCAATAGAAATCTTTTCCTTGATAGAGAAATTAACTCCGGGAGTCTGCTCACCATCTCGAAGACTGGTATCTAAAAAATTCAACTTTACGCATAGGGTCTCCTCCTTTCATAATTAGTGAATAAATAAAAATATCCGCCAGATACCTGTTGAGATGTTTCTGTTATCTCTGCTTGTGTTTTCAAACAGGACTAATGTTTCTGCACTAGCCCGAGTACCTCTAACAACAAAGCAAATTGATTAAACTTAGCTGTTTTCATGTTTGACTTTCCTCTTTGTTCGATGTCTTGTTAAGTATTTTAGCATAGCGATATTCCTATGTCAAGAATTTTCTGCAATATTTTGAATTTTTTGAATAGAACAAAATAAAGACGAAAGTTTCTATCTTGCTTTCGCCTTTGTCCTTATTTTTCTATAGAGATCAAAGATAACGGATCGTTGTAGAGAGGCTCAATGGTGTTGGCCCTGACGTAAAAGTCCATCTCATTTTAATCTTAGCCAATCTAATCCCATCGGCTTTACTATCAATCTGATGAAATTAGGAATGTCCTTGTTTTTAGATAATATCTGCAAGACCATCTGGGTTTGGAAGTTTTAAGGTACCCACAGGAGAAATCCCTTCAGGGTCAAAAAGAGGATACTGCCATCTTCAGCTTACTTGGGAGGAAAGTAAATGTAAAGGGTAGTCCTTCCCCAAAAAATCTAACCGTCCTTCTAGTAACATTTGTTGGTTATCCGCATAGAGCTTGTAATTACTCGGCGGTAACTTGTAAGCATAACCTTGATCGTGCTGTTAGCCCTTGTCGCTCGTCATTGTTGTTCCACCTTGATATCTCCTTTACATTAGAAGTGGCGCGCAGTTGACTAACGTCTTCTCTAACGGTCGATAAGCGGACCGAAAGGATCACAGCTGTATGAACAAGAGACTACAAATCTAGAAAGAGCTCATTTCCAGGATAATATCTCTTTTGTCTCTTTGAAATGGGGGTCCCAAATAGTGCTTATCTTTTTATTCTCGGACCAGTTTTAGTTGCATGTATTCTTCCAAAACTGCTTCTTTCATAATCTCATAACCTGTATTATTAGGGGAAACTATCTTCATCATACAAGGTATCGTTGGTAATGGTCTTTCCCCGCCTCCCATTCCGTAACACACCACTTCTTTCCATCAATCCTTATACAAAAGATCATTAACCGACACAAATACGTCCTTATAGGGCAGTTTAAGGTTTGTTTGTCTTGTTCCATTGATCCACAACTGTCTGTGTCCGTTAGATTCTGTTGAGATACAAGGGATTGTAGATTCCCACCACATAGATGGGCAAGTCAGGATTGTCCTGCTGGCCATCATTAACGGCTTGAGGTTCTCTACATACCTCTTTAGCTGGCTTGTCAAAACGGTCCAGATTCAAGTTACTGGTATCTTCTAAAACAGCTCTTACGCAAATCATTCCTCCAACTGTGAGAGCTATCAAGAGCCTGTTTGTGGTCCTCTTTCCAATCTCCTTCTTCTTGCATCCGCGATAAGATTTGAGAGCTGGTATTTCCTGATGTCTCTATAATTGATAGCTTTACTCAAAGTCTGCCCATTGGTCAAGCTTTGAGCAAGGAGGGACAGCCTCCGGATTGGTGGTATCCTGACTCCTGGGTCAAAGAACTTCCAATCGCTACATAGCAAAGTCATGAACAGTCCCTGACGTCTTGTCATGACAGGACTAGCAGAAGGTAGGAGCTAACGACGAGGAAAAGCAACCAGATAAACAGTGCCATCAGAGCAACATAACCAGACACCCCAAATAGGACATTTTTACTTTTCACTAACATGGGACCATTATAGCAAAAAAATACGTTCTGCTGGATTCTATCAGCTTTCCATCAAATAGAGGACTTCTGTTTGGATGGTAAATCCAAGCCTAGATAGAGACGAAACAGCTTGGTTCTCTTTTCGACAACTATAGAAACTTTTGTAGTTCTTCAGCCATCTGATTCATCACACTTCATGAGATAGCGCGCATACCCTTTGCGGAGATGATCCGGGTCGTCAAAATAGGTCGTTCCCTGAGATAGATCCACCGTAACGAAGCAAGTACTTGCTCTTGGTGCACAATACAGGCCTCCTCCCCTCTAAGGACTCTGTCGCATGTTGAGGCATACTCACATCCGTCTCAAAGCCCTGGATTAGTAGGCAATCTCTGGGAGAATGGTTTCCTGAGCTTCCAACATCAAGCCCTTCTCTCTCCTCAAGGTTTGAAAGTTTGACGAGGTGCCTTAACCATAGTTCGTGGTCTTCCTCTCTGCCTCCACTAAATGGAAATGGCTAAGTAAATCCGAATATTTGCTCAACGAACCTCTGATACATACAGACGATCTTCGCTGATAGTCCTGGAGCCAGAGTCCATGAAATCATCCAGGAACAGCAATTCCTTGTCTACGAAAGAAGGGCGACAAAAACTGCACTTCCGCCTCTTGGGTTCATCCACATAGATGGACAAAAATCAACAGCTGATCCTCTACTAGTGCTAGGATGAAGAAGGCATAGAGATCCGTATTGTGAGATTATCTAAATAGGGCAAGCGATAGGTCTGGTCAATTTTGTGACAACCACGAACAAGTTAGTACACCTTCTTTTCTTCTACACTCAGACAGTGCGTCTTTCAAACTGCATCATTCTCTTTCATTACTTAAACAAAAGAAGGCCATTAAAGAGCCCTTCTATCATGTTTTCTTTGTCTTGCCAAGTTTCTTGGTTTTCCTTGAAACAACATAACATTTCAAACCTTCAGTATGTATTTCTTCTGCAAATGGATCAATTCTGTATAGTTAGACAAGGTTTCGAGTTGAACACCAGCTTCTGCAAATCTTTATCTGCCTTTCTCCAATTGGTAGGTGAAGATAGCCACCACACCAAGTGACATCTGCTCCTTCACGTTTTCAGCAGCAACAGCATCCAAGACAGATCCACCAGTAGAAATCAAATCTTCAACCACCACCATCTTTTTGACCTTGTGGTACACGGCCTTCGATTTGTTTAGCACTCATGATCTTTTGGTTTGCTACGGATGTAGCAGGCAAGTTCATCTTGTCGGCACATAATATCTATGAGGAATCCCTGGTTGCTGTTCCTGCGATCACTTCTACTTCAGGAAGCTGCTGATTTTGTCTACAAATCCATTCTCAATCAAAGATTACGAGTTTCCAGGATAGGCGAGGGTCACACGGTTGTCTGTATAAATAGGGGACTTGATCCCAGAAGCTCAAGTAAAAGGCTCTTCGGTTTCAAATAAACAGCCTTCAATTTTTAGAAGATGGCTGGCAATATCTTAGCTAATGACTAACTCCTTTTTCGATTTTAATCGAATACGAGATTAAATCAGAGATAGTTTTAAACAATAACAGTATAAGTTAGTGAATGCGTTAGGGGAGGTCCCATCGGACTTTTCAGAGTTCCGACACTTCATTGGAAGAAACAATAATTATCTCTTCTGAAATTTGGTTAACTCGTTAGGGAAGATCCTATCGGACTTTTTAGATTCTGACACTTCGTTGAAAGAAACGATAATTTTCTTTTCTCAATCGAGTTAGTGAATAGTTTAGGAAGGCCCTATAGGAGCTTCCCGTAGAAGATCTTATAAGCCAGCTTCTAGACCTTCTAACTATTCCACTGTCTCTTAATCTCGCTGGTAAGCATCCCATGGATTTTCTGCTTTGGATGATCGGACGTCCAACCACGATGTAGTCTGAACCGATGGCGTGGGCTTCTTGTGGGGTCATGACCCGTTTTTGGTCACCAATTTCTGCTCCTGCAGGACGGATACCTGGGGTTACACAAACAAACTCTTCTGATGTAGCCTTCTTGATCAAATCAACTTCATGGGCTGAACAAACGACCCGTCCAAACCTAGCTTCTTGCGCCTTACGAGCATAATTGACTCACTGATTCTTGGACAGTGGTTTGGATGTTTTGGCAATCCCGCATGTCTTCACTGGTAGAAGTCAACTGAGTAATCGCCACCAACTTGGCCCTGGCCTGCAAGCTTTAGCTTGCTGCATCATCTACACCGCCGGGCCCGCATGAACTGTCACCATATCCACACCAAAGGTGCCAAGGACAGACATTGCTGACTTAACCGTATTTGGGATGTCGTGTAATTTTAGATCCAAGAAAATACTGTGGCCACGACCTTTCAGATAGTGGACAATTTCTGGTCCAACTGCATAGAAAAATTCCATTCCGATTTTTACAAAAAGTTTTTCATCTTCTGGGAAATGTTCTAAAAGTTTTTACATCTTCAAAAGCTGGAAAGTCAAGGGCGATGATGGGACGTTCTTCACGCATGGGTTTCCTCCTTTATGGGTGATATTTTTCCACTAAAAACCTTGCTGAGGCAAGGTTACACGAAAAATAGGTAGTATTTACCCTGATTCACCGTCTAGACCTTAGGAGCCTCTCTGGACTGCTTTAAAGGTTTTTCTACATTGTAGTACGATATTAAAGAAAAGTCAAGAAATAATCATAAAACGTTCGGATTCAGTCCGTCTTTTTCCTATTTCGACTAGGTACCTTCTCGAACATGTTAAATTCTTGACAAATAATCAATTTTCCTGTAAGATATTAGCTATGCTGAGTAAGGGGTTGTTAAAGTTGTTACTTACTCAGTAGCCTGTTGGGGTTGTAGCCAACAGGCATTTTTTGTTATCTGATGGTCCTTATATTAGATTGTCCCGGACATGTTTTCGTAAATTCTCCAAGCTATCAACACCGTATTTATCCATAACTTGTGGCAGGTCTTCGATAATCGTTGGACAAGCATAAGGATCGGTGAAATTGGCAGTGCCAACACCAATCGCAGAAGCACCAGCAATCATCATTTCAATCGCCGCTTCTGCTGAGTCCACGCCACCCATTCCAATGATTGGAAGGTTAGTGGATTGAGCGACTTGACGAATTAACTTTAAGGCCACAGGGAAAATAGCTGGTCCTGACATCCCTCCAGTACCATTGGCAATGATGGGCTTGCCAGTCTTGAGGTCGAAGCGCATCCCGACCAAAGTGTTAATCATGGTCAAGCCACTAGCACCCGCATCTTCGGCAGCCTTGGCTACCTGGGTGATATCTGCTACGCTCGGGGTCAGCTTGACATAGACGGGGACAGACGAAGCCTCTACTGCTGCTTTAACGGCATCATAGGCCAATTCTGGAACCTGCCCGATTAAGAGGCCATTGTTGCCATGGTCTACGTTTGGACAGGAGATATTGAGCTCGATGGCTTTAACATTTGGTGCCTGGGAGATTTTTCTAGAAACCGTCGCATACTCTTCATTGGAGAAGCCAGCTACGTTGGCGATAATCGGTAGATCTGGATAATGCTGTGCCAACCAAGCGAGTTTCTCTGCTAGGACCACGTCTACGCCTGGATTTTGGAGACCAATGGCATTGAGCATGCCTGCAGGAGTCTCAGCGACACGTGGTGTGGGATTGCCAAAGCGAGCCTCAGCGGTCGTTGCCTTGATCATAATGGATCCAAGAAGATCCAAATCATAGTATTTAGCGTATTCCTGACCAAAGCCAAAACAGCCAGATGCAGGAATAATGGGATTTTTCAAGTCTAATCCTGGTAAGGATACGGCTAGTCGATTTGCTGTCATATGGTCCTCCTACATCACAATCGTACCGGTTTCAAAGACTGGACCGTCTTCACACACGCGCTTATTGGCTGCTTGGCCTGCATTTTCCAGATGAACGACACAGGCATAGCAAGCCCCCATCCCACAGGCCATACGAGACTCCATAGAAATATAGGCACGAGGGTGATCATGGAATTTGGTATTCACATATTTGAGCATGCCAGGCGCCCCACAAGAATAGATGGCATCAAACTCCTGGTCCATCTGATCAACGATGGTTGAAACATACCCCTTGATACCATAAGTTCCATCGTCAGTTGTAATAGCGACTTGCCCATACTGCTTCAACTCTTCTTCAAGGATAACCGCTTCTTTAGTAGCAAAACCAAGGACAGAATGGACTTCTACTCCTTGCTCATGTAGCTGTTTAGCCACTTGGACCAAGGGAGGTACTCCAATCCCGCCACCGATGATCAAGGCACGCGCCCCTTGACCAAGATCTTTTAGATCAAAGCCATTCCCTTGAGGACCCATGACACTTAGGAAACTACCAATAGGCAACTGAGAAAAAGATAGCTGTTCCTCCCTTCTACCCGATAGATCAGGCGACAAGTATGGCTTTCTGGATCAATCTCGGAGATCGAAATAGGACGACGAAGGAGCTTAGAGTCATCCGGTACACGGATATGGAGAAACTGCCCTGGCAGCATCTGCTCCACCATTTCCCCCTTCAAGACCATTGAAAAAATCCGTGGCGCAATCTCTTCTTGAGCGATTAACTCCATGTCTTCCATCATGATTTTTCCAAACCGTTTTCTTACAGCTGTCACTGACCATTGGTTTCCTCTTCTTTCTTCCAACAAAAAAGACCTCGCAAAAGCAAGGTCCTACAAATGATCAGCTAGACTCAGTCCGCTGATCTTTTTTTCTGTCTTTCCTTGCAGGCCTCTCTGGACCCCTTAAAGGTTAAATTTGTCTCATTATATCGCGCTACTAGATGCTTGTCAAGTAGAAATCGACGACTTAAGAAGCTTTCTTGGGGTCAAAATCCTCTGGTACCGGCGGGATATACTGCAAAGCGATGCGATTCTCAGGCTTGTGATCAACTAGATAAAGTACCAGTAAAAAGATCCATTCCAGAGGCTTCATCAGATAGTAAATGACATCCATGGCCCATTTCTTCTTGATATGTTTGGCAAAGGGATAGCCATAGCGGTCATAATTGCGACGTATGAAGCGGTGGAAACGCGGCGTCTTTTCTTCCAGTACTTGCTCAAAGGCATTGGCAATGCAGAGCTGTCGATTGACGACCACTGGATGACCATGCCGGACTCCCATCCGCTGGGGCTTGACCACCTTTTCATGGCCACCTGCTGCGACCGTACAGAATAATGCTCATCTATGATCAGATTCTGAGGAGGAATCTTTTCCGAGAAAGTCCAATCTGCCGTATTGGTCCAGGCCTTGACCAAGCTATCAGGTCGCTGACCAAAAAGCATCAGAACCATGACCAATACAGCTAACAAGGGAAGGGCAAAGACGACCGCCAGCCAAGGCCAGTGTTTGGATTGGTGGAGGATGGTGTGAAAGCGCTGGAGAATGGGATTGTCATAGACCCTATTTGGATCAGACTCTCCCTCCCACTCCTTCATCCTGGTCCTTAAGAGACTAATGGAATAAACTAACCAGAAAACCGTGTGACAACCGATGACTTGCAACTGGATGTCAAACAATCCTACCAGCACCAAACCCATCAATATCCCACTGATACAAAAGATATTCAAAAGTGGAGACAAGGAATTAGCATCCCGGTAGGAATAAATGACCAGAGCCAAGAGGGAAATAAGAGCCAAGGTAATGATAGTTGGCAGAGCCTCTGTCCAAATCATGGTATGCTTCTGCTCATTAATGAGCTGTTTTGTCCAATCATAACCGGTCAGATCCTTTACCTGATAGATAATGAAAGATTCTAGAATACAGCCAAAGAATCCTATCCAAAGGATCACAAAGTACTTGCGATTGTTGACCCTTCGTTTAATTTTTTCCTCTTCTTTCTCGTCATAGACACCGACCAGCTCCTTTTCCAAGGTCTGGGCCTGTATCGTAGACCATCTAGAAATAACATACAGAATCACAAAGATATTAGGAACAAAATAACTGACCCCTAGGGCATGAACCAGAATTGTAACACTGTAAACTGCAACTCCAAAAATAGCATTCCAGAAACCCAAAGATTGGATATTTCCTGGCAAGCTCCCGACAATTAGAAAAGCAGACAAACTAAGAAATATCAGGAAGTTGGTCATAAAGTTCATCTTTAATACACTGGCTAAAAATTTAGTCTCCAGTTCCTGGTTCCATTTTTTGTACCAGTTAGCAATTTTTTTCATAAGGCCTCCAAAGCTTATCTTTTCCATCATTCTACCAAGGTGTTAATATTCCTTCAATTCTAAAACCTGATTTATAGGGAAAAATCCTTCTAGAGACTGATACCAGCTAGGATTTTCTGCGAAAAGTATGTTAAAAATATAAGCATGAGAATCCAACAATTACATTACATTATCAAAATCGTCGAAACAGGCTCTATGAATGAGGCATCCAAACAACTCTTCATTACCCAGCCAAGTTTGTCTAATGCTGTGCGGGACTTGGAAAAAGAAATGGGGATTGACATCTTCATCCGTAATCCCAAAGGTATCACTCTGACCAAGGATGGGATGGAGTTCCTTTCTTATGCCCGTCAAGTCGTGGAGCAGACCCAACTCTTAGAAGAACGCTATAAAAATCAGTAGCCAATCAGGGAGCTCTTTAGCGTATCATCCCAGCACTATGCCTTCGTGGTCGAAGCCTTCGTCTCTCTCCTCAAGAAAAGCGATATGGAGAAATACGAGCTCTTCCTACGGGAGACTAGAACCTGGGAAATCATCGATGACGTCAAGAACTTCCGAAGTGAGATTGGTGTCCTCTTCCTGAATGGGTACAACCGGGATGTCCTCTCAAAAATGCTGGATGATAGCCACCTTAAGGCAACCCACCTCTTCACTGCGCAACCTCACATCTTCGTCAGCAAGTCTAATCCATTGGCTAACAAAGATGTGGTCAAGCTAGAAGATCTAGAAGACTTCCCTTATCTCAGCTATGACCAAGGGACCCACAACTCCTTCTACTTCTCAGAAGAGATCCTCTCCCAAGAGCATCACAAAAAGTCTATCGTGGTCAGCGACCGTGCCACCCTCTTCAATCTCTTGATTGGTCTGGACGGCTACACCATTGCGACCGGTATCCTCAATAGCAACCTCAACGGAGACAATATCGTCTCCATCCCACTAGATATCGATGACCCAATCGAGCTAGTCTACATCCAACATGAGAAAGCCAGCCTCTCCAAGATGGGTGAGAAATTTATCGAATACTTACTTGAGGAAGTCCGATTTGATAAATAAGGACTAACCATCTACACAATCATAATAAAAACACCTGAAACAAGTAGCCTTCTACTTCCTTCAGGTGTTCTTTTATTGTCTTAATTTAGAAAAAACTTGGCCAATCTTCCCTTCAATAACCAGGTCCGCCTGCTTGTCTTGCGGGATACTGGTTTTGTTGATGACAACCAGATTCTTCCCTTGGAAGTACTGGATCAAACTAGCTGCTGGATAGACCACAAGGGAGGTCCCTCCGATGATGAGAAGGTCAGCCTCTTGGATAGCTCTGAGCTGCTTGGCTAAAAGACGTCCATATCGAGGGGTTCCTCGTAAAGGGTCACATCCGGCTTGACCACCTTGCCACAGTCGAGGCAATGAGGAATAGTCCCTGCCAAAGCTAGAAAGGCCTCCAGATCATAAAAGCGCTGACAGCCCGTACAGTAATTGCGATCGGCACTACCATGGAGTTTCAAGACTTTTTTAGATCCTGCCATCTCATGGAGACTATCAATATTTTGCGTCACCACTGCCTTAAGCTTCCCTGTCTGCTCCAGCCGAGCAAGATAACGATGGGCTGCATTGGGCTTGGCATCCGGATAGAGTAGGTATTTCTTATAAAAGTCGAAAAAATCCTCTGGATAGCGCTCAAACATGGTATGAGAGACCAATTGCTCAGCCGTAAAATGACGACTCAAGGTGACGCTATAGACGCCGTCTGAGCTACGAAAGTCGGGAATATTGGACTCCGTAGAGACACCTGCTCCACCAAAAAAGACAATATTCTGACTACGGTCAATCACGTCCTGCAACTCTTTTAGTTTATCCATGTCTTCCTCCATACAAGAGAGCCTCGATCACGGCATTGGCCTGGTCGAAATAAAAAGGTTCTCGTTGATAAACAATCCCCGTCTCCTGCGCCAAGCTCACTAAGAGCTCCATAAAATGTTGAGAAGAGAAACCTGTCGTCCGGTGCAATTCTTCCTCATCAAAGGTTTTGATCAAATGGGCCAAAGGATTGCGGACAGATTTTTCCAACTCCCGCAGTTGCTTGGCCGCATCCTTAGTGGAATCCGGCAAGTCTAAGAGCAAGATCAACTCCGTCAAACTGGACGAATTGACTGCACTCTCGCTATGGAAATTCTGCAAGGCTGGATGGTCAGATGATCGGATCTTGTCAAACTTCCAATGGTCATAGCTGGACTCCTTGGAGTTGTGAATGTAGTCTGCAATATCAGGGATCTGCATTTCAATCAAGCGCATAAAAATTCGGTAAATGGCAGGACTCACCGCACGAATGAAGTCAATCATCTGATCGTTGCGGAGCTTGGCTTCTAAGTCATAAAGGTAGTTGGCCAACTGTTCCTCTTCTGGATCCTCATGCCAAAAAAGCTGAAAACCAGTCGCTTCTAGCAACTCGGTTCTCAACTTTAGGTTCATGATTGGTTGAATATTGAGTTCTCGACGCTCTGCCATTAAGTCCAATAAGGTCAAGACCAGCTCCGGAACTTCCTTCTGCTTCTTAGCAGAGCGGAGGGCCCGACCATACTGGTAGGTCTGAAGGTCGTAAAGCCACTCATCATGAAGGTATTCTGTCATTAGTCTGCGATCAAGGTTTCAAGACCAACTTTCATCATATCTGTGAAAGTGTTTTGACGTTCTTCAGCTGTCGTATCTTCTTCTGGATTAACCAAGCTATCTGAAATGGTCATGATGGCAAGGGCATCAACATGGTGTTGAGCAGCAAGATAGTAAAGCGCTGCTGCTTCCATTTCCACAGCTTTCACCCCCCATTTACCAAGCTCTAAGTTCTTTTCAAAGTAGTTTGAATAGAAGACATCAGAAGACAAGACATTACCGACATGCGTCGTCATGCCAAGGTCTTTGGCAATGTGGTAGGCTTTATCTAACAAATCAAAGCTAGCGATTTGTGGGAAATCATACATAGGCCAATCATTGCGGATGATGTTTGAGTTGGTAGCTGCTGCTTGGGCCAAGACCAATTCACGGACATGGACATCGCCATTCAAAGAACCAGCGGTACCCACACGGATGAGCTTTTTGACACCGTAGTCTACGATCAACTCACGAGCATAGATAGAGATGGATGGCATCCCCATTCCAGTACCCATGACAGATACACGATGACCTTTGTAAGTACCCGTGTAACCAAACATGTTCCGAACTTCGTTGAAGCAAACAGCGTCTTCTAAAAAGTTCTCAGCGATAAATTTCGCACGAAGAGGATCTCCAGGAAGGAGAATTTTATCAGCAATTTCACCCTGCTTAGCAGCAATATGGATAGACATACTTTAAGATACCAAGGGCGTTAGAAGAGGCAAAGTAAAAAAATAGGAAATCTGACAAAGATGCCCTGCATCTAGGAGGATTTATCTTTTTACACAGCCTCTAGCCCGGGTTCAATTCAAACCCGAACTGCCCTTCCTTTCATTTTTTGTTTAGAAAAGTTTTCCACTTGTACTCAAATTTGAACACAGGTTTCATGCTTTCTGTTTTCATAATAGAGGGCAGGCACCAAAAAGAGGGTTATTCTTAACCCGAATGAGCCTGTTTCCTTTATGCTTACTTAAATTATACCATAAGATGATAGGATTCATCTAGCTTGTAGGTTAAATAGCCTGCATAAAAGACTACTGTATCTTATCTACTTGGAGACTCCTTTCATTTTTTCCCCATCAGACGATCCAACCTCTGGGTCAAGCCATAAGTAAGAACGGCTGTTAGTAAAAGATAAGGCAGAGCTTCTAGCCCTTGACCCGTAAAGCCGATTACTAGCCCTGTAGCAGAAAAGGGAGCATTTAGGGTCACGGTCAAAAAGCAAACAGCGCCAATCAGTAGGATGGTAGATAGACCCTCAAATCCAAAAGCTAGAGTTAGAAGTGCCGCTCCTGCCATCCCTAGTGCAAATGAAGGTGTCAAAGTCCCTCCGTAAGCTCCCGCCCAGAGAGTAAGCAAAACGACGAGTGCTTTTAGGACAAATAAGACTAATGCCGTCTTCCATGAAATGCCATTGATGACCTCCTGAGCGACCATTCGTCCATTTCCTAGAAGGTGGGGGAGGTTCTGAGCTAGGACAGCTAAAAAGAAATACCAGTGGAAGAGTCAGGAAAATACGCTGGTCTTTGATTCGATGAGCAGTGGCTTGCTTGGTCAAGCGCGCAAAGCCATAAGCTAGAGGTGTTAAGACCAAGACTAAGATCGGAATCACCCACAATACCTGTAGTGACCAAGTCGTAACCGGCATCTTATAGAGTGCATGATCTGAAATCACCCAACCTGCTACATAAAAAGCTATATAGGTCGTGACCCCAGCTAGGACAAAGCGTTTAAAAAGAAAATGCAATGCCTAAGGTTTCAAATATAAAAATACACTCGTTAATGGGACTTGGTAAACTGCAGCCAATCCTGCTCCCGCCCCACAAGCGATTAGAAAAATACGATCCACCAGAGATAGGGTCAAAACCTTTCGCAAGAGGCCCCTGCCAACAAGGCGCCAATCTCTCAGGGGCGCTCCTTCTTTTCCAACTGACGCTCCAGCTCCTACGGCAATGATTTGCCAGATAGAATGAAGCATTTGTTTCCAAAAATGAAGGGCGGACGGGAATCCTCCTCCTTCATCTGACTCTTAATGGAGAGGAGCTTTCCTTTCGTTGCAAGAAATACCAGACTATGGCTGAGCTAACACCAACAAGAAGCAGACTGATCCAAATCCGTAAAGATGATACTCCATCTGTCAAAATAGCCTGACACATGCTCTGATTGACCAAAGGCCATCTCTTCCACTAATTCTAAAAGGAAATGAAGAAAAATACCTGCTAAACCTGAAACAAGCCCTAGCAGACAAGCTGCTAGGACTAGTCTCATTTTTATAGGGAATTGCTTGAATGGATCTCACAATTCTTTCCATGTTGTTTACAATTCAGCAAGAATCGCTTTAAGCAAGCCTTTGAAGTCTCCTTTAACGCGCTCAGTGACTTCTACCACTTCTTCATGGTTGAGCTCTTCTTGGAAACCAGCCGCAAAGTTGGTAATACATGAAATCCCCAAGAACCTTCGAGCTAGAGTGAGCCGCAATGATGACTTCTGGAACGGTTGACATTCCGACAGCATCAGCGCCAAGTGTCTTATACGCGCGGATTTCAGCTGGAGTTTCGTAGGTAGGACCTGTCACACCGATATAGACCCCATCATCCAATTTGATACCCAATTTGTCAGCTACTTGATGAGCAGTCTCACGGTATTCTGGAGTGTAAGCTTTGGACATATCAGGGAAACGTGGACCAAAGTCATCCAAGTTTTCACCGATCAATGGGTTTTGACCAGTCATGTTGATGTGGTCTGTGATGGCCATCAAAGTACCAGGACCAAAGCCGATACCACCAGCAGCGTTGGTGACAAGAACACCTTCACAGCCCAATACTTTCATGACACGAACTGGGAAAGTCACCACTTCTAATGGATTTCCTTCGTAGAAGTGGAAACGTCCTTGAAGGGCCAAGACTTTACGTCCAGCAAGATCACCATAAACCAATTTACCAGCGTGTCCGACTACTGTTGATTGACCCCAGTTTGGAATTTCGGAGTAGTCTACTACGACGGCATTTTCGATTTCTTCAGCCAATTCTCCAAGACCTGATCCAAGGATCAAACCGAACTCAGGAGCTTCGATTCCTTTGCCCTTCAAAAATGCTGCTGTTTCATTGATTTTTGCTAATAATGTCATTATGTTCCTCCTATTATTTCTTAAGTAATGCACCGATTTTTGTCAAAGGTGTTGGCGTTGCGAATAGTCATCTGGCGATGAAAGGCATCTTCATCAGATGTTTGTGGTAGGCCGTTTTAGCATAGCTTGCTTCTGAGAATTTCCCCAGAAAACCGCTACCTTGCCAAAGTGGAGCACTTCTTCTCCCAAATCTAAAGCAAGCAACTTCTCTTCTACGGATTCCCTACCCAAACCCCTCGGTGTAAAAGAGGACATCCTTACGAGCCATCTCTTCTGTCCACCATTCCGGTAAGTTTGCACATTCTGCTTCATAGTCTTCTCGACTCAGGAGAGAAAAGCGCTCAATAAAGGGATAATGGTTCCCAAAGAAGGTCGACAGCCCCTCCACTAATTGAGTCCGCGGAAGATCCGTCGTAAAGAAGATATTGCCACTATTGATGTAGGTTTCCACTTGGCCGAGGCCTAGATCCGTCAATTGCTGACGCAGATCCGCCATGACCACCTTATTCTTGCCGCCAACATTGATTCCTCTTACGAGTAAGGCAAAACGCGTCATCTTAGACCAATTTATCTAAGAAGCTTTCACCGATCATGGCTTTCTCAACACCGAAGTTGTCCGCCACTGTAGCTGAGATATCTGCAAAGTGTCCAACTGGGAGCAAGCCACTTCCTTTGAAGGATGGGCTGTAAGCCAAGAATGGGATGTATTCACGCGTATGGTCAGTACCAGCGTAAGTTGGGTCATTACCATGGTCTGCAGTGATCATCAAGAGGTCATCTTCGCGCATCGCTGCGATGATTTCTGGCAAGCGCTCATCAAACTCATGCAAGCAATCACGGTAACCATGTGGATCCCGACGGTGTCCATAAAGGGCATCAAAGTCAACCAAGTTGGTGAATGAGAAACCATGTTTAAAATCTTCTGATTTCATCGCTTTGATCAAGTTGTCAATACCGTGGCTGTTTGATTTGTTGTGGCCCATATCGTGGTTGATACCAGCACCGTTGAAGATATCGCTGATTTTACCAACTGAGTAAGTATCGATACCTGCTTCGTTCAATTTGTCCAAAACAGTTGGAGCAAATGGTGAAACTGCCAAGTCGCGACGGTTAGCCGTACGAGTGAAGTTTCCTGGCTCACCAACATAAGGACGCGCAATGATCCGACCAAGAAGGGCTGGACGTTCCAAAGTGATGGAACGAGCGTATTCACAGATACGGTAGAGTTCATCCAAAGGAATGATGTCTTCGTGAGCTGCGATTTGAAGAACAGGGTCAGCGGATGTATAGATGATCAACTCGCCTGTTTCCATTTGGCGTGGTCCGAAGTCATCGATAACAGCTGTACCAGAATAAGGTTTGTTGGCCTCGCGGATGACCTTGCGACCTGAGAATTCTTCGATTTTTGTCAAGATTTCTTCTGGGAATCCATTCCAGAAAGTATCAAACGGTTCTGTAATATTAAGCCCCATGATTTCCCAGTGACCTGTCATGGTATCTTTTCCAAGAGAGACTTCTTCTAACTTTGTTGCGTAACCAGTTGGATTGCTCTCAGCTGGAACAGTCTTCAACGGTTGTTCGCGGGGAATATTTCCAAGACCAAGTTTTGCCATATTTGGTACATTCAAACCAACTGATTTTGAGATGTGACCAAGAGTATCTGATGCGCCATCAGGTACACCAGCATTGACAAAGTTATGAGCATCTGGAGCTGCTCCGATCCCTACAGAATCTAGTACCACCAAGTGAATACGATTAAATTTTGGCATTTTGAATGTCTCCTTTATAATTTAAACTGAATACAGTATAACACAATTTTTTTGCAAAATGTAACGCTTTCATATAAAAATTTTATAAATAAGTTTTCTATCCCTAGAAAAAAAGGACAAAATGTCCTTTGTTAAAGTGATTTGTTAATGATTTTTGGACCTTCTGGCGTCCCTACGATCACCTTAGAAACCATTCCTAAAAAGAGACCATGGTCAACAACACCGACAGTCCGGTCCAACTCTTCTGCCAAGGCTTCTGCATCTGGGATCACTTTCAAATCTAAATCAATGATAAAGTTCCCTTGATCGGTCACAAAGCGTTGGCCATCCTTTTTCACGATAAGCTGGGGAATAGCCCTTCTTCTCAAAATGACGGAATAGATTCTCTGCACCGTATTGAACGACTTCTACCGGAAGTTTAAAGGCACCAAGTGTCTCCACTTGTTTTGACTCATCGACAATCCAGATGCAGTCTTTTGAGTTGGTTGCAACGATTTTTCTCCATCAAGAGGGCACCGCCTCCACCTTTGATCCCGTTCAAAGCTGGGTCTACTTCATCCGCGCCATCAACGGTCAAGTCCACCACTTCTACATCGTCAATCGCTTTTAGTGGAATACCCAAACCTTCCGCCTGCTCATAGGTCACGCTTGAGGTCGTAACAGCTGTAATCTTCAAGCCTTCTTCCTTGATGCGACGCCCCAATTCAGCCACAAAATAATAAGCAGTTGACCCTGTACCGAGACCGACAATCATGCCGTCAGTGACAAACTCAGCCGCCTTAATGCCTACCTGTTCTTTTAGGTTTACCATCTTAGACCTCCATTTCTATTCATATTTAGTATAGCATATTGGCGGACAGATTTCACTACTTAACTGAAAAACCTTTTTCAACTCCTCCTTCTAAAAAGCAATGTCTTGCCCTCTAGCTAGTTTACGATAGAATAGAAGAGAATACACAGGAAAAGAGAAGATAGATGATTACTAGAGAATTTGATACCATCGCTGCTATCTCGACACCTCTCGGTGAGGGAGCGATTGGGATTGTCCGCCTAAGCGGGACAGACAGCTTTAAAATTGCACAAAAGATTTTTTTAAAGGAAAAGACTTAAGCAGCGTGGCCAGTCATACCCTCAACTACGGCCACATCGTAGATCCAGCTAAAGATGAGATTCTGGATGAAGTCATGGTTGGCGCTATGCGCTCACCTAAGACTTTCACCCGTGAAGACATCATCGAGATCAACACTCACGGTGGGATTGCGGTGACCAACGAAATCCTGCAATTGGTGATTCGCGAAGGGGCTCGTCTAGCGGAGCCTGGTGAATTTACCAAGCGGGCCTTCCTGAATGGTCGTGTCGACTTGACCCAGGCGGAGGCGGTCATGGATATTATCCGGGCCAAGACCGATAAGGCTATGAATATTGCAGTCAAACAGTTGGACGGATCCCTATCTGATCTCATCAACAACACGCGCCAAGAGATCCTCAATACTCTGGCTCAAGTCGAAGTCAACATCGACTATCCTGAGTACGACGATGTCGAGGAAGCAACCACTGAGATCATTCGCGAAAAGACTACTGAATTTGAAGCCCTCTTGACCAACCTCCTCAAGACGGCTCGCCGTGGTAAGATTCTTCGCGAGGGATTTCTACTGCTATCATCGGACGGCCAAACGTCGGTAAATCCAGCCTTCTGAACAACCTCCTGCGCGAGGAAAAAGCCATCGTGACCGATATCGAAGGGACGACCCGTGACGTCATCGAGGAATACGTCAATATCAACGGGGTTCCCCTCAAGCTCGTCGATACGGCTGGAATCCGGGAGACAGAAGACATCGTTGAACGCATCGGGGTGGAACGCTCTCGGAAAGCCCTCAAAGAAGCCGATCTGGTCCTCTTGGTCCTTAACGCTAGCGAGCCTCTGACTGATCAAGATCGGCAGCTCCTTGAGATCTCCCAAGACAGCAATCGCATCATCCTTCTCAACAAGGTCGATCTCCCGCAACAAATCGAGTTGGATGAGATCCCAGCTGATCACATCAAGATTTCTGTCCTTAAAAACCAAAATATCAACCAAATTGAAGACCGCATCAACGCCCTCTTCTTTGAAAATGCTGGCCTAGTGGAGCAAGATGCTACTTATCTTTCCAATGCCCGCCATATATCTCTCATCGAGAAAGCCGTTGAAAGCCTTCAAGCTGTTAATGAAGGCCTGGCCATGGGCATGCCAGTTGATCTCCTTCAAGTCGATCTGACTCGCACTTGGGAAATCCTTGGAGAAATCACAGGAGACGCTGCACCAGACGAGCTCATCACCCAACTCTTCAGCCAATTCTGTCTTGGTAAATAACCATCAAAAAAAATCGTATGTTTGAAACATACGATTTTTGAATTATTAATTTCTTGGTCCAGACTTTGGACAGTGAGATAAGCTTGGTAGATCAAGAAAAGTCCTACTGCTGTCAAGAATGGAATGGCGAGAGGTAGTTCTGTCTCGATTTGGCCAAATGGTGAATTACCAACAAAGTGAAGGCCAAAGCCAGCTACTAAATAGAACCAACCAGTCAGCATCAAGTCCTTGCGACCTTTTGTAGCTTGAATGATCAAGTAGAGACCTAGCATGAACAGAGCTGTGTAGACCCAGTGAGATACGACCCCATTCATGATCCGGCCTAGGATACCAGATACTGCATAAGAGAAACCTTCTGGCATGTCTTGACGAATATAGGCAAAATCCTCCACAATCTGGAAACCAAGACCAGATGCAATCGCTAAAAGGAAGATGGACTTGATCCGACGCACATTGAATAAATAGAGGACAAAGAAAATCGGAATCAACTTGAAGGGTTCCTCAAAGAGGGGCCCTGCAATAGCACTCTCATACTGGTTCCAAAAATCACTATTAGGGGCCACAGCTTGAATCATCTCATGGAAATAAGTGTTAGCAAAACTTGATAGCCAACCTGCGATAAAGCCACCACCTAGAAGTGAAAAAGAGGACCGGAATCCAGGACAACTTCCACTTCTTCGCGAAATGAAAGAGAGCCCAAACAGCAGGAATTGCATAAACTAAGAGCAAGAGGACAGAGATACCAATGATCCCATACTGGGATCCAGTCATCCAACCAGCTGTGATAGACTGCGTCTCATAAGCTAGACCAATGGAGAGTAAGAATAAAAATAGAAACAAAATCGATTTGCGTTTCATAAAAAACCTTTCTTTAAAACAATTAAAAAGGCTGGAAATCCAGTCTTTTTGTCTGTATGGTTATTGTAACAATAAAATCTTTAAAAAAACAATAAATGGCTACGGAAATTGCTGAATACTGGTTGCTGCTGTTTATTGATGATATTTTTGGGACATGCGAAATAACACAGCACTATAACCAGGAAACATTGATATTATCAACTCCACACATCCTACAGAGACAGATTTTTCTTATGTTTTTAATATTTTTTTCAAAACTATATTTTTAAACAATTTATTTAATCTTTTCTAACTCTAATACACTCATAGATACTTCTACCCAGTAACTACCCCCTTACTATAAATAATTCCACAAGTAAACACAATCCTCTCCTGACTCAAAAATATTTGACAATATTACAAAAAGATTCCAAAACATAATCCTCTATAGTAATAAAACAATTATTTTCATCTTTGAAAAAAACTCTATAAATCCAATATCCTTACACTTATCACGAAAATGAAAACCTAAGTGATCTTAAAAAGAATCAAAAACGCATCACTCTCCATAGAAAAACTCCTTCATTTTTTAAAATATTCTGACATAATCATACAAAAATAAGCTTTGGGACCATTCGAAAACAATACAGCTCTAAAACATCAACACACGGTCAAAATGAACTGCACCCTAAAAATTAGACAGAAAAAAATCTAACTTTTGGGGTACTGGTTCAACTGTCAGTGTTTCATTTCTAATTCTGCCGCTGCAGAAATATAAAATATGCTTAGAACGCCTAATCTAATATGCTTTTTAGAAAATTTTGGTCAATTTTTGGTCAACTTTTTTGCTATCTTATTTTTTTGACTGACCTTTTACAACTCTTCAATTTCAGTCAAGGTCATTGTTTTTATAGTACTCTGGGATTTGTGGCATTCTCATGATCACAAAGAACCACCACGAAATCATACCATTTATGACCAACATAGCACTTTCATAACCACTATTAAGTCCCATAAAAAAATGCTAAACAAATCGTATTAATACCAAGCATAATGTACCACCAGTCAAACATTCGTTTCCTTTTTGGTTCAAAAAAACAAGTCGACACCGTTTACTATTTTTAGGAATTCTTGATTCGAACTTTCGTACTGCAACTTTTTTTCATACCAGACAGCCATAAGATAAGACAAAAATACAGAGAAAGCAAACAACACTAATTTCAGTAGAATTTGCTCACTAATTCCCCAACTAATAAATGCATCTTTCATCAATCTATGAGAAATAAACACAAGTGGTTGAACCATGATGACTAAAGCAGTAGACGCACTCAAGGGAGTTTTTAGGTTTTATTTCAAAACTATCGTTTGATGGAGATAGCTCAACCATTTCAGCAGAAACTCTTTAGGAAGTAAACCGAAAAAAATAGGACTTACCTTTTATAGTAGTAGAATCTAAGATATATTTTTATTTTTAAACTCAACGATTCTAAAAACTGCTATATTCGAATATTTAAATTTTAATTCCACATTTACCACCCAAATGCTCTCTGGATTTTTATCAGAGGCTCTATTATACCTTTTTCAATTCTTTATATTGTAGGTATTTCTGTTGATAAGCATATGTCAATGGAATAACGCCAGATTCTATCCAAATGAATAGATATGCCAACATACCATTTAACACTAGGACAGCAGCTTCTGTTCCATCATCTAGTCCCATATAAATAGCTAAAGCAATTACATGTGAAATAACAAAGAGATAGGCATGGAATTGTCTTTTTCTTATTATTCTGAAAGACTATTTTATATCTCTTCTTTTCTTGGGATAAACGACTTGAAATTTCCTTCCAAGACTTCATTAAAATACTTTGGTAAACAATATAAGCTATCAAAATAGATATGAGAAATAAAAATCCCTTTAAATATGGAGAATGACTAATATTATAATATCTAAAAATTGACGTTACTACTCTATACAGAAGAAGACTAAAAACCAATACCTACCATACGCATTCCTGAGGGTCCCATCTTAATTTTTTTATCAAAATTTTTTTATTCTGACTATCAAGTTCTATCAAATCAACTTCAAGATTTTTCAGGGGAAAATCCTAGTAATAACTCTTTGGTGTCGTGGAGTTGGAATCTAAAACATACTTTTTCCTCCCATCTCTAACACATCAAAATAAGCAACATCTAATCCTCTAAAATTAATTTCCACATTTACCACCCAAACACTTTCTGAATTGATTTAATACCTGAATCAAAGGCTTTTGCCAACATCTAATATACTTTTTATGAAGATTATCTCTCATATCGTTTGCTATGGTTTGAATACCAAAATATTATTATCCGATGGAATTTGACTTACTACTTCAACACCCCTACTTTTATATCTGTATATACTTTCCCATCAGAGATTGTAGTAAAAAGAAGGAGGGTCAACTCTTTATAATCTCGAAAATGAATATAGCCAGCTAAAAAGTCGATCCCTTCTCTTACTGACTCATCATCCGGTTCCAAAATTCTAGTTGAAACAGTATTTAAAACTTGAAACATACTGTGATACAAAAAGTCTTTTCGGCAAAGCATCTTCAATATACTCTTCTTCTACCGGGATAAACAGTTCCATCAACACATCTTGATTTTCTTCTAACTTGGAATTAATCGTATAAAAAGAAAAGGTGCTCGAAGCGTATATCCTGCTTTTTCTTACGTCGTCTAAAAAAAGCATTATAAGTGTCTGGCATCTCTTCTGGAGAAACTGTGTAATACTTTTGAGATAACATTTCGATATTGTATATCTTGGTATTCTCCTACGTTTTTAAATAGCATCTGAAATCTCCTTAATTGGGATATTAATTTTCAACAAAGTGCTGTCCAAATATTGGCAATATCGCTAAAAAAACAGTATCTCCCAGCATTTCTAATCCCTCATCATGAATATATTGCTTCAGTTCCTCAATTTTCGGAAGGAGATGTTCATTAAATGGAGTTACATCAGAGACACACTGCTTAATTGTAAAATGTTCTAAATATTGAAATTCATCATTTCCTTCAATTGGAATGTTTGTCGGAATATAGACCTTAAACAAGGCTTCTCCTGGATTTCCAAAAAGCACTCAAACATGTTTCTATCGTTGTCGGACCATTTTTATAAACTCCTGTTTCAAATAATAATTTTTTCACAACCTTCAATCAAATCTAGAAAAAGAATCCATGGGAACTTTTTTCTGTATAAGCAATATTACTGATATCTATTCTTATTAATTTCATTTTATTTGTCCTCTAAAAATAAAGTTATTGGTGCTTTTCTTTTTCCAACAGGTAAAATACTCTTGCATATTCAAGCCAATAGAAGGGAAGGCATGCAATACCTAAGCATACAATGCACGGGACCATATATATCACGGGTAACATGAATAAACGTCCTATAAGTACAAAAATTGCTGCTAATGACGCTAGAATGGATGGAGGATATGTAAAATTGTCTTTCTGAATTCTCCAGATGGTAAATTCTTAGCCTTAGGAACAATTAACAGCTGGTAAACAAAGGTTAGTAGTTGAAAAACAAGGCTCAATCCAATTAACTTCATGAAAATTGACCAGTAGTCATCTCCTAAAAATAGAACTTCCAAAAAGTAATTCTACATGAGAAATGAGCACGGAACTAGTTGGCACCAATTGCAATAATGTTGACTTGGAAAAATTTTTGAAATAGCAAGAATATGAATAACAAAGCCAATAGATGAAAAATGGTAATGTAAAACACAAGCATACTCACATCATGTTTCTCACCTTCTATAAAAAAAGAGCCTATAAATATCAGTAAAGAAAATATTACTTCAATTGCAACTGACCTGAAAAAGTCGGAATTCTTTATGGGACTAGTATCAACAACTGCCATATTCAAAAATTCATAATATCTTTCTTTCATCCTATCCTCCTACAATTCCTGCCCACCATTTTTCAATCCTTTTTGAAAATCCAGTGTGTTTATCTACCGAATTTAAGTACTATTTGAAACATCACAGCTTATGGGTCCATCTTCATGATTTCATATTAAGGCTGTTCTCTTACATCATCAAAAATAAAAAATCTACTGTCTATTATACCACACCATAGATATCTTATGAGATAAGCCCAAATGTAGGACAAGAAAAAAACACTGACGAATCAGTGTTCTTTTCTAACTCTGTCCCCTGCCGGAATCGAACCAGCAACTACTCCTTAGGAGGGAGTTGTTATATCCATTGAACTAAGGGGACCTATAAAAAGAAGCGAGATCACTCCCTGCCTCCTTGTTCGTCTTAACGACGGATTTCTTTAATACGAGCTGCTTTACCTTGCAATGCACGAAGGTAGTACAATTTCGCACGACGTACTTTACCGTAACGTACAACTTCAATCTTTTCTACACGTGGAGTGTGTACTGGGAATGTACGTTCAACACCGACACCGTTAGAGATTTTACGAACAGTGTACATTTCAGTGTGTCCTTGACCTTTACGAGCGATAACAACGCCTTCAAAGATCTGGATACGTTCACGAGTTCCTTCGACAACTTTCGCGTGTACACGAACAGTGTCACCAGGACGGAATGCAGGGATATCAGTACGAAGTTGACCTTCAGTCAAGCTTTGAATTAATGGATTCATTTTATTCTCCTATCTTCGTCAATCTTGAGGGCTACTCCCTCAGCGGATAAACTGTATTTTTGTGCTTCCATTACGCACAGAGTTTATAATACCAAAAGAATGTCCTTTTGTAAAGGATTATTGCAACTTTTTCGCAACTTTTTGTCCCCCATAGATAGACAGGGCTGGAAAGAGGCGAGTTACGACCAGACAGACTAGGAGAAAGGCTGGCCAATGCTGGAAACCAAAGACCTCACACCCAATCAAGATAGGTCCAATCGTCGTCGAGGTTGCTCCGGCAAAGACCGCCGCATAGCCTAAGGCAGCTACTAGATAAACCGGAAGTCCAAAGAAAGGAGCTAGCCAGACACCCAGACTGGCCCCGATAGAAAAGAGCGGGGTCACTTCTCCTCCCTTATAGCCTGCAGCAATGGTCGTCACCGTGAAGAGGAGCTTGAGGATCCAGTCTGCCCCAGTAATCAAACTCTTCCCATCAGCAATAGTAAAGCTTTGAGAAATCAGGTTTGTCCCCAGTCCCGTGTAGCGACCTGTCCCAATCAGATACAAGAGAATACTCAGGCCGAGACCAACCACTCCAATCCGTACATAGGAATTGACAAAGGCTTGGGCAAAACTTTTTTTAAAGGTGCCTAGGAGATAGGCAAAGAGCTTGCCTGTCAAACCAAAGATGACTCCCAAGAGAAGTAACTGCAAGATTACTTGTGGGGATAGGGAGAGCTTGTCAGAAACCAGCTGGCTAAACTTCTCTAGTCCCAAGCTGTGAGAGGTCCAACTAGCGACAAAGGCTGCAATGGTCGCAGGATAGAGAGCTCGCCACTCCAGTTTCCCAACCACTAGGACCTCCATGGCAAAGAAGATAGCAGCTAGAGGCGTCTGAAAAGAGTCCCCCGAGCCAGCGGGCCATCCCAGCGACCAAATAGATACGTGAAGCGTGAGGGCCAAGCCAGTCTCTTCGAAGAGCATGTGCCACCGTTCCCCCAAGCTGGACCGCCACTCCTTCTCGACCAGCAGATCCACCAAAGAGATGGGTTAACCAGGTAGAAAGGATGGTCAAGGGAATCAAGCGCTTTGGAATGGCTTTCTCCCTTCCCTCTCCTACTTCAAAGAGGAGCTCCATCCCTTTTTGACTCTTACCTCCATAGGTGCGATTGAGATAGGTGATCAAGATACCGGCTAGAGGCAGAAAGGGTAAGAGATAGAGAAGGTAATCCGTACGAACTTCTCCAATCCTAATCAAGACACGCCCGAAGAGAGTATCAATTACCCCGACGATCCCCCCGATCATAATGGCATCTAGGGTATATACTAAGGTTCTTTTACTTATCGTCATCTCAAGCACCTTCGTCCCCATCTAATTGATCGGCCTGGTAGCCTCTGGAGCGCTTCATTAAGTCTCGATAAGTCGCAAGGATGGTCTCTTCATAGCGCTTTTCCTGCACCAAGCCAGCGACATTGGCTAAGACCTCATCTTCTCTGCCCCGATCCAAGATAGGATTTTGATGAGTTTCTTTGTACCGAATGATATCTTCTACACAGTGCATCCGGCGTTCCAATAAATGGACCAATTCTTTATCGATGCTATCAATCTCTTGGCGAATTTTCTCTAACTCCATACTGGTCTCCTCACTTTTTGCTCCCATTTTATCAAAAATCGTGCTATCTTACTAGCCCTATCCAGCTATTGAACATTTTCAACCACAAAAAAAGTGCCTGCCACATGCAAACACCTTTCTTAGCTATGGATTAGCCTACTTTTGCTACAAGTTCTTCTGCAAAAGCTTCTAATTTTTCAATATCTTCGTCTTCAGCTGACAAGTCTACCTTGACGCACTCAGAACCTTTAACCGCACCAGTTGCTGCAAAGACACGATCAAAGTCATCGACTGCTTTACAAAACTCATCGTAGAAGGTATCACCTGAACCAACAACACCGTAAATCTTACCATTCAAATCAAGACCAGCTAAGTCTTCATAAAAGTCTACGATTTCGTCAGGAAGCTCACCATCACCGTAAGTATAGGTTGCTACGACTGCAATGTCAGCTTCAAGAAAGTCCTCTGCGTCTACTGTTGTACATTCGTCGACTTCTACTTCGACACCAAGATCACGAAACTTATCGGCTACGATATCAGCAATCTCTTCTGTATTTCCTGTCATACTTGCAAAAACAATCTTTGCTAATGTCATAATTCCCTCCAAATAATAATCTTATGACATTATACCACTTTCGTGCGCATTTTGCATAGGGAAGCACTGGGAGCCTGGCATTGTTCGGAAATTCTTCACCAGAGGGCTAGATGATCTTTTTCTTTTCCAAACGCCCGCCTTATGCTAAAATTAAATGAGAACTAAATGAGGTACTATATGCAGATCACACAGGACATTTTAGAGAAAATCAACCACTACGATACCATTATCCTTCACCGTCATATGAATCCGGATCCAGACGCGATCGGAAGCCAGGTCGGTTTGAAAGAAATCATCCAGACCAACTTCCCAGATAAAAGAGTCCTAGCTACCGGCTATGACGAACCGACTCTTGCTTGGATGGCTAGCATGGATACTGTAACTGATGAGGACTATGCAGGTGCCCTGGTCATTGTCTGCGATACTGCCAACACCCCTCGCATCGATGACAAACGCTACACAAGTGGCGATTTTCTGATCAAGATCGACCATCATCCAAACGACGATGCCTACGGAGATCTCCTCTGGGTAGATACAGATTCAAGCTCTACGAGCGAGCTTATCACCCTCTTGGCTCTTGAACAAAAGCTTGAAATCACTCCAGAAGCAGCCCGTCTCCTCTATGCCGGTATTGTCGGAGATACTGGACGCTTCCTCTACCCTTCAACGACGAGCCGGACTTTCGAGATGGTTTCCCACCTTCGTAGCTTTAACTTTGACTTTACCGGTCTTTCTCGTCACATGGATAGCATGAGCTTTAAGATTGCCAAGCTTCAAGGCTATGTCTATGACCATCTCGAAATCGATGAAAATGGAGCAAGTCGCGTGACCCTTACCCATGAGCTCCTCAAACACTACCAAATCACTGATGCCGAAACTGCTGCGATTGTCTCAGCACCTGGTCGGATCGAAGACGTCAGCGTCTGGGCTATCTTTGTCGAGCAAGCTGATGGCCACTACCGCGTCCGTATGAGAAGTAAGGCTCTGGTGATCAATGAGATTGCAAAACGCCACGATGGTGGAGGCCACCCACTCGCCAGTGGAGCCAACTCTTATTCCTTAGAAGAAAACGAGCAAATCTATCGGGAACTACAGGAAGTTGCCAAAGCAAAGTAGATATTAATAACGAATCAAACAGACAGGTCAGTCGTTTCTAGTGGAGACGATTGACCTTTTTTATTTCTAAACAAAAACGAATGAATGTTAATAAAATTTAGAAAAAAATGTGAACGATTTCTTTAATTTTTCATTTCCAGTTTGAGCTTATTTATGCTATAATAATCACAAAAAGGAGACGTTTTATGCATAAACATCGTATTTTTTTATCATTGTCGAGCAGCTCTTACTGCCATTTCTACCTTTTTGCCGTGGAGTACACTTAATGGTGGATCCTTCGGAAGTTATTCTTTCAGTGGAATTCGAGGTGAATTTGGATGGGTCATCGTTGTCCTAGCTATTGGTGCCATCGTTCTAGCTTGCCTTCCAAACATTGCTCCACCAATGAACAAGAATTTTTCCATTGGTGTCATTGCTATCAGTATTCTTGAAAGCTTAATTACGATCATCACTATGTTTAGAGTTTTGGGTGCTTCATCTGAATTCGGTGATGGCTTTTCTATTGGTTTTGGTTTGATTATTGCAGTCATTGCAAGTATTGCTCTTGTTGTCACAGGACTTCTTGCGATGTCTGGTGGTAAAATCACTAAAGGGACATTCCAAGAACTTGCATCAACAAGTAGAGGATTCGCACAGTCTGTTGCATCATCTGTCCAATCACCACAACAACCAGGTCAACCTGGTCAACAACAATGGCAACAACCGCAACAAGGGTTTGGTCAGCCTGCCCCAGGACAAGGATTCCAACAAGCGCCTCAACAAGGGTTTGGTCAACCTGCTCCAGGACAAGGGTTCCAACAAGCGCCTCAACAAGGGTTTGGTCAACCTGGACAACAACAATGGCAACAACCACAACAAGGGTTTGGTCAGCCTGCCCCAGGACAAGGGTTCCAACAAGCACCTCAACAAGGGTTTGGTCAACCTGCCCCAGGACAAGGGTTCCAACAAGCACCTCAACAAGGATTCCAACAAGCGCCTCAACAAGGGTTCCAACAACCCCAGCAAGGGTTCCAACAAGCACCTCAACAAGGCTTCCAACAAGCACCTCAACAAAGCTTCCAACAAGCACCTCAACAACCTCAGCAAGGGTTCCAACAAGCGCCTCAACAACCTTGGCAACCTCAAGAGCAACAGCAATCTCAACAACCAGAACAGCCAACTACTGAACCTGGTCAAGAATAAAAATATTTCTATTGATCTTACATGTCCAACATTTCTTTACTGGGACTGTTAGGCAGAGTGGGAAAAAGCTTGTCTGATAGGATGAGCTTCTCCCACTTTTTTTCTTAATAAAAATGCGAAAAATTTGGTAAAAATCCTTGCCAAACTCTTTTTTGTTTTTGATAAACTAACTTAGTAACAATCTATGGCTCGGAAAGAGACCATGGCAGAAAGGAATTATTGCAAAATGAAAAAAGATATCCATCCAGAATATCGCCCTGTTGTCTTCATGGACACTACTACTGGTTATAAGTTCCTTAGTGGTTCAACTAAGTACTCTAACGAGACTGTTGAATTCGAAGGTGAAACTTTACCCATTGATCCGTGTTGAAATTTCATCAGACTCACACCCATTCTACACTGGACGTCAAAAAGTTCACTCAAGCAGATGGACGTGTGGATCGTTTCAACAAAAATACGGTCTCAAATAAGAAACCGCATAACGAACTTAAAAACGTTGAAAATAAAGCCTCTTCCAAGAAATTGGAATTGGCTTTTTCTTTTAGTACTGTTTTTGGTACCGTCTTGGAAAAATTAGTCTTTCCACCCGTTCATATAATTTGCAAACTTATTAATAGCTTTTTACTTCACCTACTGCTGTTGTATGACTATATGTATCTAAAGTCATTTGGCTACTTGCATGGCCTAATCTTTTGGCAGTATTAACTGGATCAATACCGATTTCAATCATTAGCGTAGCATGAGTATGCCTGAAACCATGTGGTGTGATTTTCTTTAATCCATGTTTATCGATTATTCTTTTTAAAATACTATTAATATAATCCTGATAAAGTGGTTCTTCTTCTCCATTTCGATTAATAAAAAGTAAACATATAAGATTCACTAAGATTTAAAGGAGTGACCGTTAATTTCCCTTTTTCTCTTAGTGATTGTCGTTTCCATTCAGAAAGTATATTTACTGTATCTTGATCTAATCTTATTTGACGCACTGAGAATTTGTTCTTAGTGCTTTTTTCTAGTGCTTTTCCTTTTATTCTACCAAGGTTTTTATTAACTGACAGCATCTGATTATCAAAGTCTATATCAGACCACCTCAATGAATATAATTCCCCTTTTTCGTAACCCACTATAAGCTAACAATCTGAATAAAAGCATAATTCTTGTATGGCTCTTTCCTCTTTTACAATATTTAAAAATTGGTGTAGCTCTTGAACTGTAAAATAATTCTGTGATTCGATCTTCTCCCTTTTTGGAAGAACAACACCTTTTACTGGATTATCGCTGATCAATTTCATTTTAATAGCAAATTCAAAAATTTGACTAATGTATGATTTAATCTGCTTAATATTCCTAAAGGTCTTACCTTTTTCAGTAATTAGCTCTTGACATTGCCATGGTGTAATTTTTGAAATTTTAAATTCACCTAAACTAGGAAGAATATGAAGCCTGAATAAATCATCCGTACGCACACTTGTAGTTAATTCAACAGTATCTTGATATGTTTTTAAACCATTCCTCAAAAACATCCATAAACGACTTATTTGAAGCACTCAGGAGCTCTGTGAGGTCTCCTGAGTATTTCTTTTGCATCATCAACGTTTCGTACTGCTTCGCTTCCTAAGAGTCTTAAAACCACTTTTAAAAGTAGTCATGTCGCTTCCCATCTATCACTCTATAAATTCTAACTTTATATAGATAGCCCGTCTTTGATTTTTGGCTTTTATATTTAATAATTGACATCTTAATTTCCCTTTATTTTATATAGTTTCGGAGCTTATAAAATAAAGAAATTAAAGTCAATCATTTTTTTCTTAATTGCTTTCTTATACTCATCAGAATCGATCCAGGCTTCCCAAACATAATGATAAGGCGAATTTGGATCACTCGATTTATTAAGCAGAAAAAGGAATTAAGCCATAATCCTATCGGAAATAAACTGCTTAATTGCTTTAATCAAAATTGGATTGAAAGATTGTTTATCTGCCATAAAATCCACATAATCAGCTAATTGTTCTGATCTATTAATCGAAGAAAGAATAATAGCAAAGATCATTTTCCATAGGGTGTCCATTGAGTAATTTTATTATCAATACTTGTTCCTTTAGTTAATAACTTGTAAATCCCCTTGAGCATTTCTTTAGGACTTCCAGGATCTTTCAACAAGGATTATCATCAACTCCTAAAAAAATACGGAATTGATACTCCAAAAAAATTCTGCTAGCTTCATTGCATTTTTCTTTTTTTGGTGTACGTAAATTCTTCTTATAACCTGAAAGAGTTGTAATAGAATTCCAGTATTTTTCACTAACTTTCCTAAGAGTATAGTTATTTTTCTTTCATCAACTCTTCTAGTCTATTCTTAGGATTTTCAAAAATAATTCATTCATAAATAATACCTCTAAATACATTTTTATCATTTTTCTCAAATATGAGCAAAATTTTTATTGACTTTACTCAAAAAGAGTATAGAATAAAAGACATACTCATAAATGAGTAATTTTTTTCGGAGCTTATAAAATAAAGAAAGAGGTATCATATGACAGATCAATTTACTATTAGTTTACCAAAAGTCAACTGAAAAATGTTAATCGCAAGATACAATAATATGATTCAAAAAGCTGTAGAAAAAGCATTTGAAGATAAGGAACTATATAAACCTATGGTTCGAATGGCCGGTTTATGTAGATGGTTAGATGTTTCTACTACCACTATTAACAAATGGCAACGTGAAGGGATGCCTCATATTGTTATTGATGGAGTCACTTTATATGATAAACATAAAGTGGCTGAATGGTTAAAAATATGAAAGATGAGGATGCTGTATGTCTGATTCGAAAAATATTACTACATGAGGTTGAAAGAAGATTTTTGATACTGAAGAACTACTTCTCTTGGAAAATCAACCTGATGGCGAAAAAGTACTCAAATATCCTTTTGAAGTTATATTTTAAAAAGTTTAAAGAATGAGGGTAAATTGATGTATAGAGATAGGATCCCCTACAATCCATGGTTAATAGCTACTATGACAAGGCAACCCGTTGCTGTTGTCGAAAAAGCATTACATTTGTTCCAGGAGCTTGAGCTAATTGAGGTGTTGGATAATGGTGCAATCTATATGATGGATATTCAAAACTTTATAGGAAAACAACAACAGAAGCCGATCGCAAAAGAGAATTTAGAAATAGAATTGCTAACGAAAAAAACAAAAATATTATTTTATCTGGACAAATGTCCGACAAAAGTCCGACAAAATCTCCACCAGAGTCTAGAGATTAGAGATAAGAGATTAGAGAATAGATATTTAGTTCTAGAAGAACCTAAAAATAATCCTTCAAAAAGAAAAAAATTTTATAGGTGAAAATTACTATAACTTAGTTCAGGTCATTGCTGATAAATATAACGATCGTTTTATGTATCCCAAAGGCTTTGTTTTAAAACACTCTCAAAAAAATGAAGATTGGAAAGTACCTTTGAATCAAATTATATACAAAGTAATGAGATCATGGATTTAATTGATAGGATTCCTTCAACCACAGAAAAGTCCATTAGCTTATTTTGTTTAAGATGATAGAAAATCTCATTCAAGAGAGACGACAAGAAGAAAAACTAAGAGCTCATGAGGTAGCTTCTGATCATTACAAAGAAAGATCATAACATCATGAATATAAAATGTAATGAACTAATAAAATTCTTAATTAATAAGTCTTTACAGGTTTCTCAAGATGATCCCATTTGCATTGACTTACGGGAAATTAAGGGTATATTATTTTGTTCAAACGAATCTATTTATGATTCGGTATCTCAAATTAGACAGGAAAAATTTTTATTATCCCGTTCAATTTGAAAACAAACTGATTATCTCAGAAAGAAACATTTTCGATTATATCGACATCTATGATAAAGATTATTTAAGTTATAGGATATCTACTGATTTTAAATCTCTTAGTAAAGGAGTTACAAATATGCTCCCAACAGTCCGACGCATGTTCAGCTAATGAAAAACTACCATAAAACGGAAAAGAAAAAAACAATACCAGTTTATTATAAAAACCATCAAATAGAGATAAGTTAGAAAAAAATTGGTAAAAGAAAACAATTATAAATCTGCTTCTTCTTTTCCTGGATAGTCTAATAGAATCTATGTGATTCTAGACATGCTTAGCATGTAACGCACTTTTACCATTTGGTAAAGTATAGTGCGTTATACTTCACTTGAAGTATGCTTGATCTTAAATAGATTTCTGAACTTTAATAGCTGTTTATTTTTAATTTATATAATCTATTTAAATACTTATAAGATATTTTAAAAAGGAGCAAAGAATGAGCCAAATTGTAGCACGAGATGCAAAAACTAAAAAGTTCTAACTTAGGTGGGATCTACTATCACAATGAGCGTATATTTAAAAATCATAGCAATAAAAAGATTGATCCTTCAAAAACTCATCTAAATTATGAATTAACTGATCGTAACAAAGAACTAACGTATAAAAAGCAAATCACTGATTTCATTGATGAAAATAAAGTAGCCAGTCGATCTATTCGAAAGGATGCGGTATTGTGCAATGAATGGATCATAACATCTGACAGTTCTTTTTTCAAAAATTAGATAATGAAGAAATTAAATGCTTTTTGAAACTTCTAAAGATTTTTGAAAAGAGATATGGTAAAAGAAAATATTGCATTTGCCAGTGTTCATATGGATGAAAGTACTCCCTCATATGCACTTAGGTATAGTTCCAATGGTAGAGGGTAAATTATCTTCTAAACAGATGTTTTAACAGAGAAGAACTTCTCAAAATTCAAAAATGATTTGCCAAAAATATTTAAATGGAAATGGATATGATATTCATAGGGGAAAGAAGGTAGCACTGCTAAACACCTTACAGTAAAAAGAATATAAAGATTTACAAAATCAGTTAGAAGAAAAACAGAAAAAGTGAATGATGCTAAACATGAATTAGCAAACATACAAAACGAACTCGTAAAAATAAAAAGAGAACTTGGCGAACTTACCAAAGTAATAGAATCAAATGATAAAATTCAGCAAAATTGGGATAATGAATTAGCTATAAAAAAAGAAAAACTCCCTTCGGTAAAGAGCAGATTGTAATGGATCATGAATCCTATAATAAGATTAAATCAAGTTATTTGGACAAAGAAATGAAAGTAGCCAAACTTGAACAAGATATATTTAAATTAAGAAATGAGATGATCATGAGAAATCAAAAGGAGAAAAATATAGAAATATAGCAATCTCAAAGGATCGGCACATTTCTGAACTTACTAAAAATCAACAAGCTTTACAGAATAAGTATAAAAAGCTTCTGGAAAGATTCAGAATAATGTGTATCAAATCGAAACGGTGGCAGGAATTTGCAAAAAAACATACCTCTACTCCTCTTTTCAAAAGCCAATTACTCATAGTTAATTCACTAAATCCAATTAAATTAATAGTTTCAGTTGTCCAACAAATAAATAAGGTTATAGATAAAAAAATATCTAAGGAGAAAAAAATGGCAGAAAAATAAAGGTTTTAAACTAACATACTCAGGAGAACTCACTGGAAAAATTCATTTTCTACACTACTCATCTCAATCGCAAAGCAACTAAAAAGTTGAGAATGCTAATGAACTTCCACAAATTTTATTAAATAATTCAATTTATAGACAGTTCCTAAATAAACAAATCTATAAAAAAACCTAAAAGATCATCTTTTCAATCAATTAGGGTAAAAATTACAATCAAAAATATTGATAATAATACTAAGGATCTATATTTAATTGTAACTGATGTTACTAGATTTCGTGAGAATATCTCATTCTATCTACTAGATACATTTACTACCAAAAGAACTAGTTGATCATTTAGAATTAACTGAAAAAGATTAAGCCTTAAAGAAAGAATAGAAAAAAACACAAAAATGGCTATGAGGGCAGAAATCGAACTACTTAGAAAAATAATTTTATATTTTTGAAATTATTTTTCTTGGTTTTCAATTTTTCATCTCTTTTGTGGCATACTTATATTATGGAGGTCTTTTTAAAAAGAAAGGAGGTGTAGAAGATGATTTACAAGAATAATCAAACTGAAGTTATTTTTTAAGTATCGTGACGAGCATAATATGCGACAAGAAAAAAACAATGTGGTTAGACGGTATTCTAAATGCAATTCAAGCAGAAGATATTCTAACTAATCAATACGGTTTCAAAATTGAAGAAGTTCGTGAACCCAGCAAACATTTAAAAAGCTGATACATTATGAAAAGGATGCCTATTATGCATCCTTTTTTTACTTTATTTCTATAAGCTCCGAAACCATAACTTTAGTACCTTTTTGGTACCTAATTACTATATATAACATAATACAAATAACAATTATGATAAAACTTCATTGTAAAATACACTATATAATAGGTATTTGAGCATATAATATTAACTCCTTGTAAAATACGGTCTCAAATAAGAAACCAATCAAAACCACTTCCACTTGGCAGTGGTTTTTTCTTGTCCTGCCCAGCACAAAAAATACCGCTCCTTCAGGATTCCTGAAAGAGCGGTTTTCTTATTATTCGTAGTCGCCACCGGTAAAGTTGAAGTATTCTTCTAAGCTTTTTCCTGAGGCTGCGACATCTTTTGCATCTTCTCCGATATAGCGAAGGTGCCAGCTTTCCGGCATGTAACCCGTGCTCGCTTCTTTTCCTTCTTGATAACGAACGATAAAACCATACTTGGCAGCGTTCTTGAGCAACCATTTGCTTGCGCCTGCTTCTTGAACGAGATTGCCACTGGTATCGATGAGGTCAAATGCTAGACCTGTCTGGTGCTCGCTATAGCCAGGACGAGCTGAGTAGCGATCTGCTGCAGCGACACCATCTTGATTGACATAGCTTTGGTAGAGATCTACTTGGGTCTCATAACTGCGAAAACCACTGTACTGATCGCTGATAGCATAGCCTTCAGCCTGCATGGCCGCGATCAACTCGTGCAAGGCCGCAACAGCTCTTGGATCCTCACCTGGATTGTAGTCTGCAGCTAAGGGGTAGTGCTTGTTGGCGATGACGATATCTCCAGACTTTCCTTGGACACTGTAATAAGAACCATTAAAGGAAACACCTTGGTCCACCGTTACTTTGCCTGCCTTCTTCGTTGACTTTTCGCTATCGTCAGACGAAGTTGCTTCAGAAGCACTGGTTTCTTTACTAGCTGATGACTGTGCGACTTGCTTACTGGAAGTAGGCTCTTTTTGCGTTGAGCTCTTTGATTCCTTCTGTTGGCCACAAGCGCCTAGGCTCAAAAGAACAAGGCCAGCAAGTGTCCATTTTGTCATGCTTAATTTCATCATAATCCTCCTAATTACCAGCTGTGACCGCAATAGCCGTAATCACGTAAGTATCCCCTACTGGTTTTAGGGTATAGGTCTTGTCCTTGCTACTCTGGCTATCTTTTCGGCTGGTCACATAATGTACAGTATATTCTTCGTGGGTTTTCACGATCACCATTCCGTTCTCTTCGGTAACGCTAAGAACGTTGAAAACACCTGGTTTATAGCAGTCGATTTCAGCCTTCTTGACTCCGCCACCTGTTGTCCACTCCACCATTTCCTTGTAGGCGTCACTTGACGTGTCATAGTACTTAGAGTAGGTGTTGGATCTACTTGAGACAGATGAGAAGACTTCTGTCCGGTAGTCTTTGAGGAAGGAGGTTACAGAGGTTTTCTTCTCTTCAGCCTTCTTGGCTTCTTCTTCCTTGGCTTTACGAGCTGTTTCTGCATCTTTCAATCGTTTGGCCACATCCTTAGAAAGTTTCAAAGTGATGACTTCATCATCATCAGGAGTTTCACCGATTGTGACTTTAGCCTTATCAGTTGTATAGCTCTCACCATTGACATTAAAGACTGCATGAACTTCGATTTCTTGATGGGCTACGACATCGACTTCAAATAAGGTACTTGTGCCGACTTCCTTGCCATTCACTGCTACCTTGATATCAGTTGGATTGCTTACTTCCTCTGGGAATTCAATTTCAAGAAGACGTTTTTCAGAATTGAAGGTCAAGTTCAGCTTGTTCTTAGAAGCCTGAGCTGGATCTAGTTTGACCTCACTAGAGATTTTTCCAACTTCTGTCTTACCATCTAGTTGCATGTCTCGTGGCGCAAAGTGAACCTTTCCAAGTTTGGTTGTTTGGTTCTTTTTGAGCACTGTCGACTCTTTTTCGCTGGTCTTAAGCTTGGCATCATCCAGATTCGTAACCGCTGTGACTTCAAGTGGATAGGTCGCGATGCGGTATTCTTGGAAGATACCGAATTTCTTATCCGCCTTCTCAATTCCGATCAGTAGATTCTGATTTTTGTCCTTGATGCTACCTGTTTTTGAAGACTGAGCGATATGATCTAATTCGTAGATGACATCGATCTTCTGAGAGGTCATATAGTCTAGCAAGCCTTGAGCTTCTTCCTTGGTCCACTTATCCTTGTCAGTAGAAAGAATGCTCGCCACTTCTCGGTAATCCTTTTGTTCAATGGCTGTGACCAATTTATCCACTGTCACCTGTGGGCCTGTAGTTGATGAGAAGTAATAGCCTAGACCAGACAAGGCCAAGACCAACAAAGCCAAAAATACTGAAGAAGACTTTCTTTTTCTTGCCTTTTTCTCTTTTTTGACTTTCTTTTCTTTCTTTTCCTTGCCTTTCTTGACAGCTTCTTCTGCTCTGGAGCCTCTGCTGGCGCTAGAGCTTCAACTAGCTGGGACAAGTTTTCTGGGGTCTCTGATGGATTCTCCACTGGTGCGAAGACCTGCGTTGTCTGATTGGTCTCTTCCAGAGTTAATCGTCGGAGCAGGTGCTTCTACGATTTCAAAAATTCTGGCTTCGAGCAGATTCAATCTCTTCTGGAAGCGGTGAACGTCCATAGAGGGCGATAAAATGCTCTTCCCAAGCAAGTTGAAGAGGATTTACAACCGCTTCTACTGACTCCTGCACTCCCTAGTCCTGGCGCTTCTGAAGCCACTTGATCAATAGCTACTCCAGCAATCGATTTGATTGCCTTAAAATCAAAGCCGGAATCTCTTCCGGCAATGAATTCTTCAGGAGTAGGTTTGCGACCGATTACTTTTTCAAATAATTCTACCCATTTTTTTGTTCATCGGTATGTTCTCCTAAAACCTAAAATATTTTTTTATCCCGATATGAATATGAACAAGAATTTTTATAATCAGGGTTCCTATCTAATTAGAAGAAGGAAGCGATATAGATAGATACTTGTTCTAAAATACGTCTGTCAATGATGCCAACAATTGTGAAGATGACTAGAATGACTGCTGAAGAAGCAAGGAGCAACAAGAATTTGTCAGCCTTGAATTTTGTTCTGTTCAAACCTTGGTAAACAGTATAGAGCAAGCCTAAGAAATAGAGAACGAAGATTAACGATCGAAGGAAGATAAATCCTTCAAAGTACTTGACTAGAGAAAAATCAAGACAATGAGGGATGCTGGCAAGGCATAGATAGACAAGCGAGCAAACTCATCGAATGAACGTTTGTAGGTGTATTCTTTATCTTGCAAGACAAGGTTACGAACCAAGAAACCAGTTAATTGAGTAACATAAATTGTAAAGAAAGTTACAATGACAATCAATAGGTAAGCTGTAAATCCAACTTCAGCGTAAGGGAAGGCACTCGCCACGAAGAAAAGTGAGAGGCTAAGGATAAATGCAGTCAAGACATAATGAAGGATACCATTCAATACTCTTGGTTGAGTTTCTACTGTTGGACGAACCAAAGCAGAAACGAACCATGACCAGAATCCTTTCATTGCTTGTCCAAAGGCATTTGGTTGGGCAGGTTGTGCATAATAAAGCTTGACCTGGTTGAGGTTGTCCTGGATAAGGTGCTTGCTGGAAGCCTTGACCTGGAGCTTGACCCGGAGCCGGTTGACCAAATCCTGGTTGCGGCTGTTGTTGAGGTGCTTGCTGGAAGCTATTTGGTTGAGCACCAAATGCTGGTCCTTCTGGCGCAGCAGTGTATTGTGGCGCTTCTTGTACTGGTGCTTCTGGAGCAGTAGCGAACTGTGGTGCTTCTTGTACTGGTGCTTCTGGAGTAGCAGCAAATTGTGGCGCTTCTTGGACTGGCGCTTCTGGCGCAGCAGCAAATTGAGGTGCTTCTTGTACTGGTACCTCTGGCGCAGCAGCAAATTGTAGCGTTTCTTGTGCTGGCGCTTCTGGAGCAGCTGTGAATTGTGGCGCTTCTTGTACTGGTGCTTCTGGAGCAGCCGCGAATTGTGAAGCTGCTTCTGAGCTGGTGCTTCTGGAGCAGTAGCAAATTGTGAAGCCGCTTCTTCTGGTGCTACTGGAGCAGCGACGAAGCCAGCGCTTGCTTGGTCTGGAGCTACTGGAGCACCTACAAATTGTGAAGCTTCTTGAGCTGCCTGTTCTTCTTGGAACTCACCTGCCGCCAATGCTTGTGCGATCTCTGCTTCAGTTGCCAGAACGACCGTTCACAGCTTCAAAAGTAATCAAGCCAATCCTGTTTGATCATAAAATAATCTCCTTATAAAATAAAATACAGATATATTATATAAAAATTTTAGCTATAATTCAATATTCTCCAGGAATCAACTGTCTAGAGCATCCCATCTATTCAAATGCATCCATGCCCCCTTGGACGTTGGTCACATTATAGCCCTCTTCTTCCAAAAATTGGCAGGCCCGGGCTGAACGCCGACCAGACTTGCAGATAACATAATAAGCTTGCTCCTTGTCTAGTTCTGAATACCGTTCTGCCAACACGGATAAGGGAAGCAAGGTCACTCCATCTAGATGAAGGGCATCATACTCCTCCTGCTCACGGACATCGACGACTTGAATTTCTCCTGCTTTGGTACTTTTTCTATAAAGTTATTAAATGAAATTTCTTTCATGATTTCTCCTTTTTGATGCCACTATGGCAAGGTTAGTATTTCGTATTTAAAAGCAATGGACTCTAAAAAGCGGAATAGGTCCTGGGTTTTGATAAAAATGGTCTTTTCATTGGTGTTAGGATGGAAGGTCATGATTTCCTCTGACACAATATCCTGATCAAAATAGACGAGAATATCTTTTTCTTCATTGTTTAACAAGCCAAATGGAGATACTGTCCCAGCTGGTAATTGCATTTTTTCTGCCAGAGATTCAGCTGAAGCCATGCGGATCCGATTGGCTCCTACTTGCTCTTTGAAGTCATCCATATCCAAGAGCTTCTGATCATCCATGATGAGCAGATAGTACTGGGTTTTCTTTTTGTTGGTCAAAAACATGGACTTTGTCCGGACCCCTTCGAGACCTTCAATATAGGAATCGGCCTGCTCGGTAGTCAATGCTGGTGGATGCTCCACCACATCAAATTCAATCCCGAGCTCGTCCAATTTGGCTTTGACTTTTTGATATGGATCCATGGAAATACCTCCTTTTACAATTATCACTAACTATTATTTTGTATGTTCGGCTATAATCTGCTGGACTCGAGACCGGAGAGCCGGCACCACTTCTGCCTCAAACCAAGGATTCTTGGCCATCCAGATCTGATTGCGAGGCGAAGGGTGGACCAGAGGGAAATAGTCGGGCAGGTAGTCCTTGTACCGTCTCACCCGCTCTGTCACCTTGCCACTGACCTTCTCATGAAGATAGTAGGCTTGGGCGTACTGGCCAATCAAGAGGGTCAACTCAATATCTGGACACTCTTTGAGGAGTTGAGGATGCCACTTTTCCGCAAAGCCCTTGCGAGGTGGCAGATCTCCTGACTTGCCATGACCTGGGAAATAAAAGTCCATAGGAATGACCGCAAATATACCCGAATGGTAGAAGGTCTCTTCATCGACTCCTAACCATTCCCTTAAGCGGTCCCCACTCTTGTCCTTCCAGTAGAGGCCTGCTTCCTGTGTCTTAAGGCCAGGTGCCTGTCCGATAATATTGATTCGAGCTGTCTTTGGTGCCGCAAACAAGGGCTCGATCCCCTTATCCGTATAGTCTTTGTTTTGTGGATCAGCCATGATGGCTTTTTTGATCTGCTCTAGTTGCTTCATTTCTCCTCCTCTAAGCAAAAACTCAGCCAGCAAGTGCCAACTGAGTAGCGTCTTATTTGATGAGTTCGTAGATAGCTTCTGCGTAAATTGCAGCTGCACGGTAGAGATCTTCTACATCCGTAAATTCATTGGCTTGGTGCATAGTGTTCACATAGTCTGGGAACATGGCACCGAAGGCAACCCCACGTTTTAATAGACGACCAAAGGTTCCACCACCGATTACTTGCTCATGACCTTTCAGTCCGGTTTGTTTTTCATAGACACGCAACAGCGTTGAGACCAATTCATCTTCCATTGGAACATAGTGAGTGGTGTGGCCGTGAGCTGACAAGCTAACGGATGCCACTCCTTCAACTTTTTTCAAGTCCAGCTTTGATGGTTTCTGGATCTGTTCCTTTAGGGTAACGAATGTTCAAGGCGATGGTGTTATCTGAGCTATTTTCATCAAAGTTGAAGACACCCGCATTCATGCTGAGAGCCCCCATCTTTTCATCCGTGTGGGCAATGCCAAGCTTCTCACCAGCAAAGTCTTCATGAAGAAGAGAAGCTGACACCTGCAAGTAAGCTTTGGCATCTCCACAGTCAAAACTGGTTCAAGAAGAGAGCCAAGTAGGTCGCTCCATTGATTCCAGCTCTGGAGTAGAGCCGTGGGCAGATTTCCCGATAATAGTGAACTTAAATTTACCGTCATCCTCTGTTGCTACTTCATAACGAAGTTGGTGTTCATTGGCAAGGCCTCCAAGAGACTAGCTAGATCTGGCAATTGTCCTGAAACAAGAGCTGTCGCTGACTCAGGTACCATGTTTTCACGAAGGCCACCGGTGAAGCTATGAAGATGCGCTTGACCTGTGTTTTGACCACCAAAATGGAGGTACTCGGTAATGTTTCCTTTTTCTCCGTTGATGATTGGGAATTCAGCATCCGAGAGAAACCAAAGTCTGGATCAGGAAGACCGACATGTTTGAAATAGTAGTCCATATCACCCCAGCCAGATTCTTCATCTGTACCGACTACGAAGCGCACGCGCTTAGATACAGGCAATCCCAGATCCTTGATGATCTTCAAGCCGTAGTAACAAGCTACTGTAGGCCCCTTATCATCTGATGAACCACGGGCATAAAGCTTACCATCGATAATCTCTGGTTTGTATGGATCTGTGTTCCAGCCACTACCTGCAGGCACCACATCCATGTGGGCAAAGATCCCGAGCTCTTCTTCCCCTTGTCCAAAGGTGAAGTGTCCAGCATAGTTGTCCACATTGGTTGTTTCATAGCCATCACGCTCAGCAATTTCCAAGAATTTCTCAAGAGCTTTGACTGGTCCAGGTCCATAAGGGTGAGTCGCATCTGCCTGGCTATCATCCCGTTCTGAGTTGATTTCCAAAAGGCTGAAAAGGTCAGCCATCATTTCTTCGCGACGTTTTTCTACTTCTGCTTCAAAGTCAATTGTTGTCATGCATTCCTCCGTTAGTTCGATTTAAATTGAATCTCCTAGAATCCCATCAGCGACTGTCCAGCCTGCCAAAGGATTCTAGAAAACCGGACTTGTATCGTAGGAGACGAGAGCATCCGGTTCTTCCTGTTTCTATTAGCGTTTTTCAATGATTTCGTCTACTGGCAAGCGGTAGCTAGGTTCTACCTTCTCAGCAGCATAGCCGACAGTAATCAAGAGTTCAGGACGGAAACGCTCTTCGATTTCCAAGACTTCATTGACCTTTGATTTGTCAAAGCCCAGGATGATGTTAGAGCCGATCCCTTGGTCAGTCAAGGCCAATACCAAGTTCATCGCGACCAATCCAGCATTTAATGCCAAGTAATCGCTGATCTGTTGTTCATTGTAGCGAGCATATTCTGCGGGAAGATTTTGCATGAAGTATTGCAACTGCTCATCTGTGAAGTTTTTGACCCCACCGACACGCGCAATCTTCCGAGCCCGACGTTGCAAATCGGTATCCGTAAAGAGAGCGATGGTCACAGGTGCTTCCATGACTTGGTCATAATTCCCCCCATAGGCTAGTTTAGCCAATTCCGCATTTTTCTGACGAACGACCACGAATTTCCATGGTTGGCTATTGTGCGCACTTGGAGCCAATGTCGCAATTTCAATAGCTGTCCGCACATCCTTGGGATCGACCGGCTGGTCTGTGAAATGCTTGATCGCATGACGTTTTTTGTTGAGTTCTAGGAATTTCATAGTCAACTTCCTTTTCTAATTCTATTACCTCTATTTTTAACACAAAATGAAAGAGCTTGCAGAGTTTTTTTCATTGATCTTTTAGAGAGAAAAGTCATAGAAGTTCTTGACATCTTGGTCATAACCATACTTCTTATTAAGACTTGCGAGGAGTTCTTTGTTATGGCCCCGATAATTATCCTCTCGTCTCAATTCTTCGTACATCTCAATAAAGGGAAGTCCCTTATCTTTGGCATCTTGGAGCTCTGCTTCATAGTCGTAAGCTACCTTGCGAAATTGCAGGTTGGTCACCCCATCTTCTTCAACATCGATCAGCGCATACTGGGCTCTATGATTTTGGAGCTGTTCCCAGTCAAAATAAGGCATGCCAATGGAACCAGGATTGATGATATGCTGGCCCTGACTACCATAGCGAAGCAATTGCTTGTGGACATGACCGTAGATGGCCACATCGGTCTGGTCATCGAGCAATTGGTCAAAGTTTTCCGTCGCATTAGCTGGACGCAAGTCCCCACCATAATTCTTTTCTGGTAAGTTGTGGGTCAGTGAAAAGCGAATGCCGTTTATCTCCTTCTTCTCCATTAGAGGAAGCGAGCGAAGCCAATAGATCCGATTAGGATCAATTCCTTCCATGACATATTGAGTGAGACGAAGCATCTGAATCTCCTGCGGATCCTCAAGCCCGTATTCGCCATCCAAAGCCTCTAGGACACAATCGTCCCAATTTCCACGAACAGCCGCTGTAATGGGAATCGCATCCAGCAAGTCAAAAAGATCCTCTCTTCCTGGCCCCGGTAACAAAATGTCCCCTAAAAGCCAGTATTCCGTCGCGCCTTGATCACGCGCATCCGCAATCACTGCCTCCAGGGCTCTTGTATCCCCGTGGATATCAGATAAAATAGCGATTCGATGGTTCATAACTACTCCTTTATCGATCAAAAATCTGTGTGCATTAAGTATAACAAAATTAGAAGTAAAACGTAAAAACCATCCATGAAAATGGATGGTGCAATTACTCAAATCCTTGGGAGGGCTCCGCCACTTCCATCAACGGACTTGCTTCTTCCTGCTTTCCTTGATGGAGCTTGGCTTGACAGCCTCCGCTACTGCCCGTGGGATACCGACCGTGACGATTTCATCCACAGTGGCTTCTTTGATCTTGGTCAGTGACTTGAAGTGCTTCATCAGCAATTGCTTGCGTTTTGGACCCAAGCCTTCGATGCCATCCAGCTGGGAGGAGAAGGAATTCTTGGACCGTAGCTGGCGGTGGAAGGTGATGGCGAAACGGTGGACTTCATCCTGGATTCGCTGGAGAAGGAAAAATTCCTGCGAGGTCCGAGAGAGTTCGATGACTTTGAGAGGATCGCCAAAGAGCAATTCATGGGTCTGGTGCTTGTCATTCTTTTGCAGGCCTGCAATGGGAATATCCAGCCCCAACTCGTCTTGAATGACTTGGTTAGCGATATTGACCTGTCCCTGACCTCCATCGATGACGATCAGATCTGGTGGCGTCAGGTCATCCCGCATGACCCGGCTGTAACGTCTGCGAATGACCTCCCGCATGCTGGCATAGTCATCTGGCCCGACAACGGTCTTGATCTTGTACTTGCGATAGTCCTTTTTGCTTGGTTTCCCATTGACAAAGACCACCATGGCTGAGACCGGACTGGTCCCCATGATGTTAGAGTTATCAAAAGACTCAATCCGGACAGGAGTTGGGATTTGCAGGAGTTTTCCAAGATTTTCAATAGCACCTTGGGTCTTTTCCATGGATTTTTCAAGGAGATTGAACTTCTGCTCCAGACTGACACGCGCATTCTTGATGGCCAGATTGACCAACTGCTTCTTCTCCCCACGCTGGGGCTTGAGGACCTTGGTATCCACAAGGGCCTTGACCGCTTCCTCATCGATATCCTGAGGGATCAGAATTTCATTAGGGAATCAAGTGAGATTTCTCTTGGTAAAACTGCCCCACATAGGTCAAGAAAATCCTCGTCTGGATCATTGTAGTAAGGGAAAGAGATTGACATCGCGCTCGATCAGCTTGCCCTGACGGACAAAGAAGACCTGCACACACATCCAGCCCCTTGTCCACGTAGTAGCCAAAGACATCCTGATTCTGCAAATCCTGGCCATGACCCGCTGTTTGGTCCGCAGGGTCCCGATGGCCTGGATCAGATCCCGATACTCGGCCGCCCGCTCGAATTCCATGTTTTGCGCTGCCATAGTCATCTTGACCTTGAGCTCATCGATAATCTTGTCATCCTGCCCCTTAAGGAAATCAGAAACTTCCTGTGCCATGCCCTTGAAATAGGCCTCGTCCTTGTGACATACCGTGTGGGCCATACACTGCCCTAGATGGTAGTAAAAGCAGACCTTGGAAGGAGGATTGGTACACTTGCGGAAAGGGAAAATCCGATCCAAAAGCCGCTTGATCTCATTGGCCGCTCCCACATCCGGATAGGGACCGAAATAGAGACCGCCATCCTTTTTGACCTGGCGCGTGATGATGAGACGCGGATAGCGCTCATTGGTAATCTTGATGAAGGGATAGGACTTGTCGTCCTTGAGCATGATATTGTACTTGGGCTTGTTCTCCTTGATGAGGTTGATCTCGAGAAGCAAGGCCTCAATATTGGACTCAGTGACGATAAACTCAAAATCCACAATCTCAGATACCAGGGCTTCCGTCTTAGTATCGTGGCTCCCTCTAAAATAGGACCGCACCCGATTGCGAAGATTCTTGGCCTTCCCCACATAGATGATGGTACCGTTCTTGTCTTTGTGAATGTAACAGCCCGGACTCGTCGGCAAGAGCTCGAGCTTGGATTTAATCAAGTTATTCATACTCTCTATTATAGCAAAAAAGAGGGGTGTTATCCTCTCTGTATTATGTCTGTATTTTTTATATTCACCTTCAGCAAGTTAAAAAAATGATTAAAAGATAGATCAGACATCCAATCTCAATCCTTTATCTCGACTTGCCCTTTCTCATATCCCGAGTACCAACTGCTATTAGGGCTGACATACTCAGGTAATTCTTTCTGCGGCTGATCTCCTGAAAGAGTTAAAATTCCATCATATATCAGACAAGAATACTTCACAGAATCTCTAACAAATTCATCATTTTCAGTATCATAAGAGTAGGTTCGCTCTGAACTCCCTTCCTTCACTGTGATTTGCTCTCCTTCTATTTTTATCCATGATGTTTTATCTAGTGAGGCTGTTTTAGTAGATTCATTTTTTACTGTCAGATAATAAATTCCATCCTTTGATTTCATCTCATCAAGGGTAATACTGATAATCCCTAAAAATCATAAGTGCAGGAATAATCAACAAAAACCATTTCCATTTTTTTAGATTTATTTTTCATCAGTAGACATTCCTCCAATTTTTTTATATTTTAAAATTCCTTATTTCCAAGTTTAAATTTTCTATTTCCACTCTCTCGATTATAATGGAGACAGACTATTGTTTTAAGTAAAATAGTTAGATATTTATAAAAACTGACTTTTTAGTCAATTAAGAGGATAAAAAAACTTTCTGTTGTGAGAAAAGTGCCTGAAACAATTCGAATTTCAGGCACTCGGGAGTTTTGAGACCTAGGGCTCAAAACTAAGTCATGGAACTTCCTGAAGTTCGCTGACGTCCGTACTCACCTAAGGAAAGTTTTTCAGAAGAATTATCTTCAATCAAAGAGGGATCGAAAACGATCCCTCTTTGATATTAATAGCCTCTTAAATAAGGAAGCAAAGACATAAGAGTTGTCCCAAGGACCAAGACCCAGAACCAGAAGGAATACAAGCTTCTTTGGAAGACACCAGGTGCTGGTCGGTTTTCTTGAATATAGTGAAAAATAGCTTTTCTTTTTTTAAAATCAAGACGATGGTAAAGGCGATGGTTCCACCTAAAAAGACCAGAATTTGAACCCACTCAGCTACATTCATATTGACATGCGTACCGAGGTAATGAAGCCCTTGAGAGAGGACCAGGTTGTTAAAGATATGGTAGAAAATAGCCCACCAGATCGAATACTCGAAGGTCAAGTAGCCAAAGCCTAAGCCGATAATTGTCGCAAAGAACAACTGATCAAAATTGGCATGGAACATTCCAAAAGCCAAGGCTGTCATGACGATCGCAAAGACTTTTCCATACTTTTCCAAGGCTCTCAGTCCAGCAACCCGGAAAACCAATTCCTCTGTGATAGGACCGATCAGAGTCGCATAGAGCAAGAGGCTCCAAGACTGGCTGAGTTGCTCGGACATATCCTCTTGTGGCTTGAAAAAGCCCTAGAGTTTCCATCATGTGGTCTAAGAGTTGAGACAAGGCGCTAGAAGCCAATTGGGCGAACCCCAAGAAGGCAATGAATACTAAGAAAGTCTGCCAGGTCATCTTGCGTCCCTTTTGTCTCACATCTCCTTTAAAGAGGGAGCCTTGCCGATAAAGGGCAAATAGGAAGACACCTATACTGACAGATATCAGGTAGCTAATCCCATTCCCATTGATGAGATTTTCTACATACTCCTGCTTCTCTGCCATCTCCAATCCATACCGTCCAAACATAAAGAGGGTAATGGCAAAGGTCAAAATGATGCTAACAAAGACCATGACCAAGAGATAGAGACAAACCATCCCCGAAAAGCTTCCCAAATCCTTTTTGGGATCTAAAAATCGATTAAACTGTTTCATCCATTCACTCCGCTAATCTACTGTTTTTGTTTTCCGGCTCCATCCGTAGCACCATCCAAAAGCCCCCTCATAGAGAACAAAGAAAATCAGAAAGGCATGTAGGAAATAGTCCTCCGGAAGAGCTAATATGATGGGATCCTTGTAGGGATCAAAGAGCCAAGTAGCATCTCCGACAAAGAGGACTTGGTGAAAGAGGGTAAAGAATTGATCAAAGCCAATAAATAGGGTCACTCCTCCTATGACGATAGGCAAGAGAACCATCCCACCAAATAAAGGGCGATAGAGACCTGCGTAGCCTTTACGCATGACCGTTCGAATAAATCGTATAGCCACTGGCAACAAGACCAGGAACAAGATCTGAGTCAGGTGAAAGAGGTACTTGACTGCTTGAAAATGATGGAGGCCATCTGGAGAGGATGGAAAATCTGGCATCTCCAGCTTCCAATTAAAAAGGACTGGTCAAATACTGCATGAGGACTTGAAAGTTCTTCTGAATGACTGCAGGAGTCAAACCGGTCCGATTTTGAATTCGTAACCAGCTAATCTCCATGGGATAAATCAACCAGGCTACGAGAATGGTCCCTAAAATCACTGTTGCTAAGAGCCAGAGGACAAAGCCCGTTACCTTTAACCGATCACGCATCGAAATCCCACTCCGCTAAGCTAGATAGGACATGCGTTGGTGGCAAGGGCAGATCCGGCACTTCTTCTGGCTTGGTAAAGCCAGTTGTCACCAGCAAAGTAGGAATGCCATTGTCAATTCCTGCTCGGATGTCGGTCAGGTAATTGTCTCCCACCATGACCACTTCTTCGCGCTCTAGTCCCAGGTGAGCGATGGCCTTGTCCATAATGATGGCATTGGGCTTACCGATAAAGGTCGGCTTCACGCGCGTTGCCGCTTCGATAAGAGCATTTAGAGCACCCGCCCCTGGCATCATTCCCCGCTCTGTCGGGATATTGAGGTCAGGATTGGTCCCGATAAAATGCGCTCCCTTTTGAATGGCCAAGGTAGCGATAGAGAATTTCTCATAGTCCACTTCCCAGTCGAGACCCACCACGACATAGGCTGGATTGACGGTATCTTCGACGAAGCCTGCCTCAGCAATGGCTTGTTTCAAGCCAACATCTCCAATGACATAGGCGGTTTTTCCAAGATTCATATCCACCATATAATCAATGGTTGCTAGTGTCGCTGTATAGATGGTATCCAGCGGCGTTTCGATGTTGAATTGGCCTGCCAGCATCTCTTGGACCATTTCTGGCGTCCGCGTGGTATTGTTGGTCACAAAGAGGTAGGGGATCTGACGCTCTTGCAATTCGTGGACAAAGGCTTCCCCAGCTGGAATCCGCTCTTTCCCTTTATAAATAGTTCCATCTAAGTCAATTAAATAACCCTTATAAGTCACGAGATTCTTGGTCTCCTTTTTCACTTAATTCCTCTGCTTCTTTCTCCTGAAATTGAAACTGGCCACCTGCTCCATAGAGAAGCAAGCAAGCCCCGTATAAGGCAAATTGAAGGACAAGACCGAAGAAATTGATACTTGCTTTTCCAGCCTGAGTAAAGAGGAAGGATGAAATCATCAAGATGACGATGGTCACCATTAAGCCACCAATCTTAGCCTGATCAATGGTAATGGTATAGACGCCAGTTTCTTTTTCCTCATTAGTCTCTTTGCCAGCCTGAATAGGCTTCATGGTCTCAATGAAATCTGTCATTAAAGTCGCTGCGAGGCTGACAGTCGTACTGAAGAGGACACCTTGAGAGAGCTTATTAAAGAAGTTACTCCAAAAAGCTACCTGATTGGCTAGTGATACTCAAAGAAAAGACGACGACAGGCAGGATAAAGGCCAAAAATCAAATGAATCCAAACACGATACCAGCGTACATCTTCCTTGAGAAAACGAAGAAAGTCTTCAAAAATTCAATCGGTAGCGTACAAAACGAATCGCTTCCTCAATAAAGATATAAAAGGCTGCGACTAAGGTTAAGAAACCATCTCCCAATACATAGAGAGGATTTTTCTTACGACGAGCATAGGCAACAACCCGTCGTTGAACCTCCATCAAGTCTTCTTTTTTCTGTTTTAATCTTCTTTTTTCCATAATGTTTCCTTATCTATTTCTTCCCAAGTGATGAGGGCTTAGGGCGTGTACTTGGCCTTCTGATGAGATGACATGATTGCTGATCATCCCTTCTCGCTCAACGCTAGAGGTAATCATGCCTCCAGGAAGGACCTCCTTAACATACTTGAGATGGACACGTTTGGGGATATGCTGGGTTAGGAATTCTGCTCCCATGACTTCAAAGACCCAGTCTAGGTACTTGCTGTTGTTCACATGACCGTTCATGTCTAGATCATAGAACCGCACATGGTAGTCCTGCTCCATGGCCCCATTCAGTTCTGGATAGCGTGGACCACGGCGGATTTTCTTCTCAAACGGTGACTCATATGGATCGGTGATCTCCTCCGGTACGGATTGGACCTTACGACTATCCCGATCCATCAAGACAAAGGTGGCCACCATCTCGACGATAGCTTCCCCATTCTGATCTCTGACCACAAAGGAACGGTAGCAAAAGAGACGATTGTGGGCCAGGGCCTGAGTCTCAATGGTAATCTGTTCATCAAAGACCGGCAGCGATGAACCGTGATGTCATAGTCGGTGATGATCCAGACTAGATTGTACTGTTCGAGCAGGTCCCTGTCACTGATACCAATCTCCATCGACTGCATGCCTGAGACTTGCAAGGACAAGAGGATGAGTTGTGGCATTTTGATAAAGCCATTCACATCGCTCATATCAAAGGGGACTTTCATGTCATACTGATAAATTTTAGCCATCGTTTACTCCAATATAAATTTCTCTGCTACGGTATCCCCAAGGAACAAGCCTCTCTTAGTCATCCGCACTTGCTTGTCATCTGGAACCAAGAGTCCCTGCTCCGTTAGACTGGCCACCACTTGTCCATAGCGTTGGTCAAAGGAGATACCAAATTTTTCTTCAAAACGTGCCTTAGACACACCTGTCTTTTTCCGTAGACCGAGGAACAACTCCTCTTCCATCTTCTCTTCCAGTGTCAGGTGCTCCTCTGTAATCCGTGCCTTACCAGCCTCAACAGCTTCCAGGTAATGCCGGATTGGGCCATGATTCTTGTAGCGAATCCCATCGACATAGCCGGAAGCACCAGCTCCCAGGCCATAGTATTCTGCATTATCCCAATAGACCAGATTGTGGCGACTTTCAAAGCCAGGCTTGGAGAAATTGGAAATCTCATAGTGCTCAAAGCCTGCTTTTTCCAGTTCCTCAATGATGTACTCAAACATCTCCGCTTCCAACTCTTCTTTGGGGAGAGGAAGCTTGCCCCGTCGCATGCGGTTCATAAAGACCGTGTGGTTTTCTAAAATCAAACTATAGAGACTCATGTGGGGGGATGTCCAAGTCGATCGCCTTGGCGACATTTTCCTTGACCTGGTCCATGGTCTGACCCGGCAGAGCATAGATCAAATCAATCGAAATATTGTCAAATCCTGCCTGCTTGAGGTGGCGGATATTGTCATAGATATCCTGCTCCTGGTGACTCCGACCGATCTTTTTCAGCATCTTGTTATCAAAGGTTTGGACACCCAGAGAGACCCGATTGACCTGAGACTCCTTGAGAACTGCGATCTTATCCGGATCCAAATCGCCAGGATTGGCTTCGATGGTAAACTCTTCTACTTCCGATAGGTCCATAACCTTGGGCAATTCTGTCAAGAGATAGGCCAGTTGTTGGGCGGACAGAGCTGTCGGAGTCCCTCCACCGATGTAGAGAGTCCGAAGTTTGCCAATCTCATACGATCGAGTCTCCTGGATCAAGTGTTCCAGATAGGCATCGACCGGCTGATTCTTGATAAAAACCTTAGAAAAGTCACAATAATAACAAATCTGGGTACAAAATGGAATATGCACATAGGCAGAGGACGGTTTAGCTTGCATAACCTTTATTATACCACATTTCGCACCAAAACCAGAGCAGAAAAGAAAGGGGAAAGCAAGGATTTCCTTGACAAGAAGGAATGAAAGGAATAGAATAAAGCTAATCACATTCGGAGGTAAGGAGATATGAACAACTAAGTTTCGTTAAATAAGATACTTTATTTAGTGGACTGCTTGTTCTATCTCTTTTTGTGTACCCTCTCGCCTATTCTCCAACCTTTTGTTGGCTAAATTAGGTCTTTTTCTACTTGGGTTCCGTTGAATACAGCTCTACTAAATAGGTAGAGCTGTTTTTTTGTCCCAGTAGAAAGGAATCTTATGCTAAAACTATCCCACCTCACTATCCGCCATACAAAAGATTTACGCGATCTAGTACGTAATCTGTCCCTAACCATACATGAAGGAGAAAAAGTTGCTATTATTGGCGAAGAAGGGAATGGAAAATCTTCCTTACTTCAGGTCCTCATGTCCCCAAAATCTCTACCAGATTATCTGACCATAGAAGGAGAAATCACCACTTCCTTTCACTCCTATGCCTATATTCCCCAGTCTTTGCCGGAAGCATTGAAGGGAAAAACTTTGGGAGAATATTTTTTTGGAGAGGACGAGCTAGACTATGCCAGCCTCTACAGACTGGCTGATCAATTGCATTTTAATAGCGACCGCTTTGCAAGCGATCAAACCATCGGAAGTCTATCTGGAGGAGAAGCCCTCAAGGTCCAACTTCTTCACGAACTTTGTCGTCCTCATGAATTGCTATTTTTAGATGAACCCTCAAACGATCTAGATTTAGAGACCCTGGACTGGCTCCAGCAGATGATCCAAACAAGCCCCCAAACCATTCTATTTATTTCCCATCATGAGGATTTTTTGACTCAGACGGCGGATACTATCATACACTTAAGACAGATCAAACACCGTAAGGAGGCTGAAACCATCGTGGAGCACCTAGGCTATCAAGACTACAGCAGCCAGAGGGAACAACAATTTAAGCAACAGTCTCAGCAAGCTGCCAATGATCAACGAGCCTACAAAAAAACAATGGAGAAACACCGTCGCGTCCGCCAGCAAGTCGAAACCTCCTTACGAAATACCAAAGATAGCACTGCTGGACGTCTCCTAGCAAAGAAAATGAAGACTCTCCTATCACAGGAAAAAGCGCTATGAGCGAGAATTCCAATCCATGACTTCCCAACCCTATGATGAGGAAATCATTAATCTGCATTTCCCTTCCCTTACTCCCTTGTCTCCTCAAAAACGTGTCCTTCTCTTAGATCAGGAAGAGCTTGCAATTGGTGATCGTGTCCTAGTCAAGAACCTCTCCCTCACTCTTCATGGGCAGGATAAGATAGGGATTATCGGTTCCAACGGTGTTGGAAAATCCACTTTCCTAAAAATGATTTGGGAGATTTTACAGAAGAATGAGAGTATCCGCACTGCCTATATGCCTCAAGATTACACTGAACTCCTCCCTCTAACTCAGACACCCGTTCAATTTCTACAGCATTCAGGTGATCGCGAAGAAATCAACACCATTCAATTGCATTTAGCCTCCCTCAACTTTACTTATTCTGAAATGCACCATCCTATCTCTGAACTTTCTGGTGGCCAGCAAGGAAAACTCTTCCTCCTTCAATTAGTACTCACAAGACCCCAGTTTCTGCTCTTGGACGAGCCTACTCGTAATTTTTCCCCCACTTCCCAACCAGAAATTCGACGCCTATTCGCAGACTATCCAGGTGGACTGGTTACCGTCTCCCACGATCGGACCTTCCTTAGGAAGTCTGCCAAAAAATCTATCGTCTAACTGAAAATGGTTTAGTAGAGATAGAGTCGCTCTAACGTAAAAAGATTGGACAAAAACCAATCTTAGAAAACGTTGACAAAAACTGTTCATTTATATAAATCTAACAAATCCAGAGATATCCAATCTCTACTGAAACATTCCTGCCGTGAGAAAAGTGCCTGAAACTTAATGGTCTCAGGCACTCAGAATTATTGAGAGTAAAACAGTTTGGGAAACTGTTTTAGCCTGAGCCCGAAATTAAAGAGCGAAGGGCTCAATAATTAGTCATGGAACTTGAAGAAGTTCGCTGACGTCCGTTCTCACCTAAGGAAAGTTTCTTAGAGGACTTTTATCTTCAATTTGAATAATTGGCTAAAACTAATCTTTTTCTACTTTTTCGCTGCCTCTTGTCCCATTTCTTGGGTGCGTTTGTAGGCCGCTTCCACGCCGGCACAATATCGCCCCGTAAGCCGACTTGTTCCAATCGGTTGACTCCTGCGATAGTAGAGCCGCCTGGACTACAAACCGCGTCTCTCAAGCGGGCTGGGTGCTCGCCTGTCTCTAAGACCATTTGACTGGCTCCTCGGAAGGTCTGGGCAGCCATCTGCAAGGCTTTCTCTCGCGAAAGCCCTAAACTCACTCCTGCATCTGCCATGGCTTCGATCATTTGATAGACAAAGGTTGGACCACAGCCTGCCACAGACGTTGCAGGATCCATCAATTTTTCCTCGATTTCGTAGAGAGCCCCTGCTCTTGCTAAGAGCTGTTTGACTTGAGCTACTTGCTGGTCTGTTACTATTTGGGAGCGAACCAGACTGATGACACCTTGACCAATAGCTACGGGCATATTGGGCATGATGCGAATGAGCCCCACCCGGTCATTTTTAACCACACCTGCCATCTTCTCCAATCCCAGACCCGCCGCCATGGAAATCAGTAACAGATCGGAGCGTTGACTCAAGACCTCCTGATAGTCTTCTAGGAGGGGGCAGATTTGGTAGGGTTTGACCCCCAAGAAGATAACCTCCGCCTCTTCAAAGGCCTGTTGAAGAGAAGATGCTGTGCCCCCACACTGGCTGATAAAATCTTGAACCTTTTGAGGGGAACGATTGACCAAGAGTAGGTCTGGGGCAGCCACTTCTTTTGCGACCGCTTTGGCCAGACTAGTGCCCATGTTTCCTAGTCCAATAAATGCTACTTTCATCTCTTACCTCACTTGACCGTTTCCAGTGACCAGATACTTATAGCTGGTCAACTCACGCAAGCCCATAGGGACCACGCGCATGCAACTCTGGGTCGAGATCCCCATCTCACAGCTCTAGACCAAACTCTCCGCCATCTGTGAAGCGGGTCGAAGCATTGACATAAACGGCTGCCGAGTCAACTTGGTTGCTGAAGAGCTCAATGGCTCTTGGATCTTCAGAGACAATGGCATCTGAATGGTGGGTACTGTGGGCTTCAATATGAGCAATCGCTTCTTCTACAGAAGAGACCACCTTCACGGCCATGACATAATCCAAGAATTCCGTATCAAAGTCAGTTTCAGAAGCTGATGTCCCCGCAATGATTTGTTGGGCCTTAGCATCCAAGCTGCACTCCACTGGCACCGAAGCCTCGTCCACTCAAGACTTTCTTCACTATCGGAAGAAACTCTCCAGCAATAGCTTCATGCACCAAGAGGACTTCCATGGCGTTGCAGACAGATGGACGACTGGTCTTGGCATTTTTAATGATGCCTAAAGCCTTTTCTACATCTGCCGCCTGATCGACATAAACGTGGACAATTCCAGTCCCTGTCTCAATCACGGGTACAATCGCTTGCTCTACAACTGCCTGGATCAAGCCAGCTCCCCCACGTGGGATGAGAAGGTCTAAATCCCCCTTGGCCTTCATCATGACTAGACTACTCTCCCGACTAGTATCTTCTACCAACTGGAGGACATCCGGATCAATGGTCGTCTCCCGCAAGCCTGTCTTCAAAAGCTGAAACGATGGCATGGGCCGTCTGATAGGCATCCTTGCCACTACGCAAGACAACAGCACTTCCACTTTTCAGGGCTAAAGCCGCTGCATCAGAGGTCACGTTTGGACGACTTTCATAGATAATCCCAATGACCCCCATGGCCACTCGTTTCTTCTGAATGACCAAGCCATTCTCTAGGGTCTGCTCCTCCAAAAGCTCTCCTACCGGATCTGGTAGGGAAACCACTTGGAGGATCCCATCAGCCATGGCTTGAATCCGCTCTTCCGTCAAGAGTAGGCGATCCAGCATCACCTCCGAAATCCGACCCCGAGCTGCTTCCATATCCAATTGATTAGCCGCTAGAATTTCAGCTGTAGCCTCAACCAAGGCGTCGGCCATTGCTTTTAAGGCTTTATTTTTTTCATCACTTGTCGCAGTATTAATACTTTTTTTGGCCTGTTTGGCCAGGCGAATCTGTTCGATTGTCTCCATCTGATTCCTCCTTTAAAATTCTGTAAATAAGAGTTCTACCTCAGGTGTAATCGTAATCCAATCATCCCGGTGAATGACGATGCCTTTTGGCTTTTGACTATGGAGCAGATCTTTAATGGCTGCAGCCCCCAAGCGGGTACGCCCTTTCCCAATGACCTGTCCAGATACTGCATCATGAACCGTGATAATATCAGAGTAAGAGAAGCCTCCCTCAACCTTTACCACACCGGATACAAGGATACTCTTGCCCTCTTCTTTGACGGCCTTAACCGCTCCTTGGTCCAGCCATACAGAACCTTGACTAGGCGCATAGAAGGCCAGCCATTGTTTCTGATTGCGCAAAAATTTATCCTGAGCTGTAAAATAGCTGCCATCCTGGGTCTTCTCTGCCGCTTCAATCAGTGCATCTTCCTTCAAGGACGAGCAGATGTATACAGGAACTCCTGACTCTGTAGCGATCGTAGCCGCCTTGATTTTTGTCAGCATGCCTCCTGTCCCATTGCTAGAGCCAGCTCACCGGCCATCTCGATAATATCCTTACTAATTGAATCAATTCGATCCAAGCGTTTGGCAGTCGGATCCTTTTGAGGATGGCCCGTATAGAGACCATCGACATCCGTCAGCAAGACCAAGAGGTCTGCCTGGACCATAGCTGCCACCTGGGCACTCAGGGTATCGTTGTCTCCGACCTTGAGTTCTTCAATAGAGACTGTGTCGTTCTCATTGATAATCGGAATAGCCCCTCTTTGCAAGAGGACAGAGAGAGCCTGGTGGGCATTTTTATAGCGACGTTGGTCGACAAAATCATCCTGGGTCAAAAGGACCTGGGCAGAGACGATGTCGCGTACCAGTAGATTGGAGGTATATTCTTCTAACAGAAGACCTTGGCCAACTGCTGCAGAAGCCTGCTTGTCTGCGATCTTGGTCGGGCGTTTTTTGAAGCCAAGCGCACCAAATCCAGCCGCAATCGCCCCCGAAGATACCAAAATCAATTCATACCCTTGCTCGTGTAAGAGAGCTAGTTGCTGGGTGATGGCCTTGACCTTGCTCCGAGATAAGCTTCCATCTTGATTGGTTAGGGAAGAGGTCCCCACTTTAAACACAATTCTCTTATTCTTCATACATTCATTCTCCAGAGTATTCGATTGTAACATTATACCATGAAAGCCTAAAAAAATACTAAGAGCTGACCAAGTGAAGGCTCTTTGCCCACAAAAAAACGAGTTTGAACCACAAGAGTTAAACTCGTTTTGATGATGATAGGCTTATCCTTGACGAAGCTTCTCAATGTTTCTTGAAAAATTTCCGGTACCTCGACTGAAAACTCCATGACTTCTCCCGTCCGTGGATGGGTAAAGCCCAGAGTCTTAGCATGGAGGAACTGGCCATGGCCTTTCAAAGTCTTGCGAGGTCCATAAACCTCATCACCAGCGACCGGATGACCAATGTAGGCCATATGAACCCGGATCTGGTGGGTCCGTCCTGTTTCCAATTGTAGCTCGACCAAGCTATAATCCCCGAAGCGTTCCAAGACATGGAAACGGGTCAGGGCTGGTTTTCCTTTAGCTGTCACAGCTTGCTTCTTGCGGTCCTTGTCACTTCGCCCAATCGGCGCCTCAATGACACCCCGATCATTAGGTAAATTACCATGGACAATGGCCCAATACTTGCGCAGAGACTTCTTAGCCTTGAGCTCATCTGCCAGTGCTACATGGGCTGCATCGTTCTTAGCCACCATGAGGAGGCCAGAGGTGTCCTTGTCAATCCGATGGACGATACCCGGACGAAGCTCGCCATTGATCCCTGATAAGTCTTTGATGTGATACATGAGGGCATTGACCAGAGTCCCACTGGTATGACCAGCACTAGGATGGACCACCATGCCTTGAGGGTTTATTAACCACTGCGACATCCGCATCCTGATAGACGATTTCCAAGGGAATATCTTCTGCTTCATAGGTCACTTCTTCAACTTGAGGAACTTCATAGCTGATGACATCCCCTTCCTTTACGGTATATTTGGCCTTTTTGACTTGACCGTTGACAAGGATTTTTCCTTCCTTGATCTGCTCATTAGCCAAGCCACGTGAGAGTTCAGTCAACTCTGAGACGGCCTTATCCAGTCGCGCTCCAGCGACTTCCACTCTAACTTCCATGGCTCTCCTCTCTTAAAAGATAAATCAGTAACAATCCCACACCGACGGTTAAATAAATATCTGCTACATTAAAAATGGCAAAATTCATAAAATCCAGGTGAAACATATCGACGACAAAGCCCTGACGAACCCGGTCAATAAAGTTGCCGATTCCCCCTGAAATAATCAGGGTCAATCCCAACAAGAGCCAAATGGAACCTTTGATGTGACGATAGAGGTAGACAAAGGCTGCCCCATCGCAATCAAAGTTATGATGGCAAAAACCACTGTTGGTTTTTCTAACATGGAAAAGGCGGCACCTGAATTCTTTAGATAGGTCAGGCTGACTACTTTGGGAATGAAGGTACGCATGCCTCCCCAGTGGGATTGCCTTGACGACATACCACTTAACAGCTTGATCCAAGGCAATCAGGAGGAGGATACTGATAAGAATACTTACTTTTTCTCTTCATAGCCTACCTCTTCTCATCAAAGTAGGCTTCCATAACTTGGACAAACTTCTCAGCCACTGGTGAGAGATCTACCTCTTCCCGTTTGACATAGACCATTTTATTATCCAGATCATCGATCAAGGGGATGACAGTAATGCCATTCACCGACTGGCTATCCAAGAAGCCAGAACCAGTCGCATAGGCATCGGTCCGCTCTAGGATCCCATTCAGGGTCGCTCGGTCTGTCACATTGAAGAGTTGGGAACTGCTACTAGTATCCACAAAGTTCTCTGAATAGTAGAGATACTCATCCTTTTCCTGGGTAAAGCGAACGGTCGGTAAGTAGCCAATCCTCCATCACTAAGGATTCTTTCTTGGCTAATGGATGACCCTTGCGCAGATAGATATGAGTCTGGAATGGAATGAGGTCAATGACTTCCAAGCCCAATTTATCCACCCGTTGCATGATCCCTTTAGTATTTTGCTTGTTGAGGTAGATAATCCCTAATTCACTGTGACCTTGAGCTACTTCATCCAAGATTTGAACCGTGGTCGACTCAAAGATCCGGAAGTCTTTGTTCTCAGGATAAAGGACAGAGAATTGGGTAATCAAAGGAGGAAGGAAATCATAGTGCTGACTCGAGATCGAGAATTCCTTCTTTTTCATCCTCAGGATTGGCATACTGGTTTTTGAAAAACATCAAAGCCCTTAACCAATTCTTGGGCCTTTTTCATAAAATTCCATTCCCCAGCGGGTCAAGAAAGTCCCTGAACTAGTCCGACGAAAAATCTTTAAAGCCCAGTTCCTTTTCCAAGTCTCTCACAGAGATTGATAGACTCGGCTGACTGACGTACATTTTTTCAGCTGCTTCACGAAAAGTGCCACTATTGGCAATCGCGACAACATAGCGTAATTGTTGAATATTCATGTCTTCTTCCTTCTAACAATATCACTCCATTATACCATAATCTAGAGGATGAAAAAGTTGGGGACTTCAATCGAAAGAGATCTACTAGGAGTTGAAATAATGCTCGTAAAAATGATAAGGAAACTGTTAAGCATTAAATAATTTCTAATTTATGGAGTTATACAAGCAAATTTTGAAACTTTCCCGTCGAGAAAAATGCTTGAAACAGTGGCGTTTCAAGCATTCGGGAGTTTTTGAAACTTTAGGTTCAAAAACTAAGTCATGGAACTTCTACGAAGTTCGCTGACGTCCGTACTCACCTAAGGAAAGTTTAAAAAGATTTTTTTCTATAATCTAAATCTATGAAATATAGAGATAATTATTAGAGATCAACTAACCAACTAATAGTTAACATATATCATAAAAACTCTCTGATCAATCAGAGAGTTTTTGAATCAAATTATTTTTGCGATTGGGTAAACAGAAACTTGTTTCTTATCGCGACCTTTGCGTTCGAAGCGTACTACGCCTTCAACTTTAGCGAACAAAGTATCGTCTCCACCACGTCCAACGTTCACACCTGGGTAGATGTGAGTACCGCGTTGACGGTAAAGGATAGATCCACCTGTTACAGTTTGTCCATCAGCTGCTTTAGCTCCAAGACGTTTTGCTTGTGAATCACGTCCGTTTGATGTAGAACCTCCACCTTTTTTGTGGGCGAAAAGTTGCAAGTTAGCAAGATTCAATTTCAACATAATTGTTTTCCTCCAGTTAGTTTTCTGTGATAATCTTGTTTGGACGAACTCGGATGAGTTCTCCGATAAGTTTGCCATCCCTAAGAAAAAAATGATTCAAAGAATAGTTGGGTCATTTCTCTTTGGTGAGGTGGAATGTCTGTCAGGGATTGTTACCCGCATGAAGCCACCCTCTTCTTCGTTTAATTCTAGTTCCGGTTCATAGCCTGCAAATTTCTCAACAGAGTTGACAAAGTTAATGGCAAGCGTAGAAACCGATGCACACGACATCTAAGCCGTATTCGCCACTTTCGGCGTGCCCAGTGATTTCTGCACTCCTCAGCTCGCCATCTTCGGCTCGTTCAAAGACTGCTTGTATCATGTGTTCTCCCTAAGAATTAGCGTTGATTGCGTTGATGACAACTTTAGTGTAAGGTTGACGGTGACCTTGTTTACGGTGGCTACCTTTTTAGGTTTGTACTTGTAGGCAACAACTTTCTTTTGTTTTCCTTGTTTTTCAACAGTTCCAACAACAGTAGCTCCTGAAACAAGTGGAGTTCCGACAACAGTGTTTTTCACCACCAACAAGAACAACTTCGTTAAATGTAACTTCTGACCAGCTTCAACGTTCAATTTTTTTCAACGTAGACTGCTTGACCAACTTCAACTTTAACTTGTTTTTCCGCCAGTTTTAATGATTGCGTATGTGCTCATTATGCACCTCCTATGTATTTTTGGGTTTCCCGTATTTTGTGAAGACTCGCCTAGCATCGTGGGACGAACCTCTTAAGCTCAAAGGGATGAGCAACGATGATCGAGCGGTTGCACAGGCATGTGCATAGTCAACTCTATAAGTATATCACTTCTATCAGACAAAGACAAGCATTTTTGTCCCTTGAAAACGGATTTTCTTTTTAAAAAAATTATTTTTAAGTCTTTAAAAAGAATTAAATGGCTACTAAAAGGCTCTTGGCTATCTTTATAAAAGCTATTTACGATTCTTTTTCCTCTTTTATTTGTTCTTTTGGTGAATGATGTCAAGCATCATAAAACTCATGGAGCAATTGGATCAGTGCCCTGCTGTTGTTCTAGTAAGTTCTGACCGATAGTGGTTGATTGAATGAGGGTACGATCCTCCAGGTCTTCGATCACCTTCTTCAAGGAAGTTTGCTCAAATGGCGAATCTACAACCTTTTTGAATATCTTGGAAGGGCTGATGGGTGACCAGTTGAAAACCATAAGAATTATTAAGGAGTGAATAGCCTGCTGTACCTGTCTTCTTTTGATATGCTTCGCATAGCCCCCCATCAATGACAAAGAGCAGACCTTCACCCCGAATGGGAGATTCTCCTTTTCCTGTCTTAACAGGTGTATGGCCATTCACAATACGAGATAAGTCCGTTTCAAGACCAAATTCCTCTAAAATGATTTGGCAAATCTTTCTTGAATTGCGATAGCTAAAATACTCATTTTCTACTTCCTTATGCGTTTCTGCCTCCTCAATAAAATACCGTTCAAAGGTCGTCATCTTATCCTTCCCAAAGAGGGGAGATAATGGCCCTCGCCAGCAATACCATACCAAATCCGTTGAAAGGTCATCCCCAACTTCTTTATTTTTTGCTGCAAGTCGAATATGGTATTCGAAAAAGTCTAGTAATTCTTTCCCAGCATACTGGGCTTGATGAAGAACTAGAGGTTGAAATTCCCCAGAAGGTTTTAAGGGAATACAGCCGTGAAACAGCAAGTGATGATTGTAAACCTTATACATGGAACCCTTTTTCATTAAGAGTTCCATATGTTTGGCCATTTTTGGGAGATCCTTGGAAGGAAGCCAACATGCTATCCACTATTTGTTTTTCCTCTATGCTTAATTTAGAAGGGTTTGCCTGATCTATGGTTTGGAAGCAGGTGTTTTGCAAGGAATAGCTGTTCCCGTCAATGGTGATTGAGTTCTTCCAATAATCAATTTTATCCAGGAGGATTTGATTGTCCATCTGAAATTCTGGCCGTCTCTTCATCAATTGAGTTTCTAACTTAAATTGGAGAATAGCCAGCGCTTGATGGACCTTTTTCCAGTTGCAATATTTCTTCAGATGTAAATTCCTCCGCCCTTGTCCCCAGGATGGGCCTAAACTTAGGATTGGCTTTATAGGTTTTATCCGCAAATAAGGTTAAAGAACGAATGTTTAAGCCGTAAGCTTTTTCGATATCCCATAAGTAACCGTATCGTGCTGCAATGCGCAATACATTCAATAAACATGCCTCGGACCCAAAGTAAGCCCCCATCCAAATGATATCGTGATTGCCCCATTGAATGTCTAAAGGAATGAAAACTCAAGGAGCTCATCCATTACCTGGGCACTTCCAACCCCTCTATCAAAAATATCTCCTACCACATGCAGGTGATCAATCAATAAGCGACGAATACTGCTGGCAATTCCCAAGATAAAGGGATCTGCTTCTCCTAGTTCAATAAGATAACTTAAGATAGTGTGGAAATAAGAATGTTTATCAGCTAGTGTAAGATCACTATAGATCAGTTCTTCTATGATATAGGCATATTCCTGAGGCAAGGCCTTTCTAAGTTTGGAACGGCTATATTTAGCCGCTACAAAACTCAATAGAGTTAAGAGCTGAGAAATCGTTGATTTATACCACTCTTTCTCCTTATTCACTTGTTCCAAAACCCTTTCTGGATAAGATACCAGAGCTGACAGTGTATTCTTTTCCTCTTGTGTCAATGAAGCTCCAAAGCAGTCATTGATTTTTTCATTTAAAATTCCAGCACAACTCCTCAAAATATAATCAAAAGCTGCAAATTCTCCATGAATATCACTAATGTAAAGCTCTGTCCCTTTTGGTAGGTTTAAAATGGCCTCAAGATTAGTAAGTTCAGTAATGACTTTTTGACGAGAATCAAATTTCTCTAGTAAAATACGCTTATATTGCTCCATATCAACTCTCCAAGAATTCTCTATTTACACCTTCATCTACGCTGATTCAAGAATCAGTTCATCTTCTTTAATTCCTCTTCAATTAGGAAAGCTGTCTCTTCAATCGATTTATCTGTCATATTGATGATTTGAGCGCCAAATTGTTTAAAAACCTTCTTGGAATAATCCAATTCTTGATAGATTTTTTTCTAAATCCGTATAACTTGTTTCTTGTGTTAATCCCTAAAGAATCCAAGCGATGACTTCGAACTTTCATTAATTTTTCAGGGCTCACAGATCAGACCAATCAAAGCGACGAGAGTCAACCTTATCTAAGACCTGAGGTAAAGGGAACTTCTGGGATCAAAGGTAGATTTGCAACCTTGTAGCCCTTATTGGCCAGGTAAATACTCAGGGGAGTTTTTGAGGTACGAGAAACACCAAGCAGGACTAAATCGGCTTCTAAAAACCCCTGAGGTGCCTTACCATCATCATATTTCACAGCGAATTCGATTGCTGAAATCTTTTCTTAAAATAATCACTGTCCAAGCGGTGCAAGGTTCCTGGAACTTCTATTGGTCTGGTACCAGTCTTTTTCTTCGATAATTTCAAAAAAATGGATGCATGAGATCCAAATAAGCCAAACCATTTTTGGCTAAATTCTCTAGCTACTGATGCTAACTGACTATTGACCAAGGGTGCTGATGACAAGTGCATTATCCTTCAAGGCATCATATAAGATATCCAAGAGTTCCTCTTCTTGATTGATAAAAGGAAAACGATAACTATTATTAAAAATGATATCTGGATACTGTGCGGTAACTGCTGACAATAATTTTTGGGAAGTCCCACCCAAAGAATCTGAAATACTATATACAATGATCTCTTTTTTCATATTTATTCCTCTTCACTCTTTAGTTCAGCATTTCTTGCTTGTAGGATAATGTAATCGAGCAAGGCTGATTTGGTCACCGTTCCCACAATTTTTCGGTCATTCTCCTCATCGACTACCGGTAAGGAATCGATAGCATGATCTTGCAGTAGGGCAGCCGCTTCTAAGATGTTCATGTCTTTAGTACAGGTAATGATATGTGGCATTCGAGTCATACAAACTGCTACAGGGGTCGTCTGGATACTCGAATTGAGAGATGCCCTCAATAAATCTTTACGAGACATAATTCCCAGTAAGAGCTTGCCTTCATCGATAACATAGAGGACATCAGCATCATACATAAATAAGGTGATAATAGCATCCTGAATATAGGAATCATGGGTGACTAAAACTGGAGAGGTCATAATCTCTGCCACTTCTTTTTGAAAAGTATCAAAAAAGAAAAGCGTTTCGAGATCTAATCCAGAGTAGGTATAACCAATTTTTGGTGTAGCTTTCAAAATACCAACCAAGGTCAGAAAGGACAAATCCGGGCGAAGGGTCGCTCTTGAAATATCCAATAACTCAGAAATCTTCTCTCCGCTTAAGGGCTGATGCAATTTTACAATATCAACTATTTTCTTTTGACGTTCACTTAATTTCAAAATTTCCTAGCCTTTCTATTTCTATCTCTACGATGGTTATAACAGACATACCCAATGAAATATTGGTAATATATCCAACCTTCACTTTTAAATAATCATCATTTTTACTGAAATATTATAGCAGAATGATCTAAATAGTCAACAAAAAGAGATGCATGTTTTTATTTGACAAATATATGTGATGTATATTACAAATGATTTTGTCTTAAATTATGACACATATTTAGTATTTGGAGGCTTATATGACAAAATGGATTTACTCCTTCGAAGAAGGGAAGCGCAAATGACAAATGATCTCCTAGGTGGAAAAGGTGCTAATCTAGCTGAGATGAGCCATTTGGGACTACCAGTTCCTCCTGGATTTACCATCACTACTCAAAAGTTGTATCAAACTATCTCGATCATCCCTGATTTCTTTTGATTCCACTTTTAAAAGAGGAAAGTTTTGAAAGCGCTTGCCCTATTGGAGATAAAGACGGATAAGTCCTTTTAGCGAGAAGATCCTCACTTGCTCTTAGTCTCTGTCCGGAGCGGAGCTAAATTTTCTATGCCTGGGATGATGGATACCATTCTCAATCTTGGTCTCAATGATCAACGGACTCAATTACTGGCCAAAGAAACCAATCTTGATTTCGCCTACAACTGCTATCGCCGTCTACTCCAGATGTTTGCTGATGTAGTCTATGGCATCGATAAGGGACTTTTTGATGAGCAACTAGCTACATTTGAACAAAAACAGAATAAAAAGGTCCATGATTTTGACCTGGATCAGCAACAAGAATTGATCCAGCTCTATAAAGATCTCTACGCCAAACACAAGAAGCAATTTCCTGAGAACCCCAATGATCAACTCTATGCTGCCATCCAAGCAGTCTTTAAATCCTGGAATAACAACCGGGCTAGAATTTACCGGGAACTTCATCAGATTCCTCATGATTTAGGAACAGCTGTCAATGTTCAAGCCATGGTCTTCGGAAATAGTGATCAAACCAGCGGAACAGGGGTCTGCTTCACTAGAAATCCTGCAACTGGGGAGGCGGAACTTTTTGGTGAATTTTTGCTGAATGCTCAAGGGGAAGATGTCGTCGCTGGTATCCGTACGCCTGAGCCGATTGCAGCCTTAAAAGAGATCCAACCAGAAACCTATCAGGCTTTCAGAGACTATGCCAAGATCCTTGAAAACCACTATAAGGATATGCAGGATATTGAATTTACCATTGAGAAAGGCAAGCTCTACATCCTACAAACTCGAAATGGAAAACGCACAGCCAAGGCTTCCTTAAAGATTGCCCTAGATATGGTAGACCAAGGTCTGATTAGTAAGGAAGAAGCTCTCCTCAGAGTTGCTCCTGCTTCCATCAGTCAACTGATTCATCCAGTCTTTGAGGAAACTGTTTTAGAGAAAGCACCTTTCTTAGCTCAGGGCCTACCAGCCAGCCCAGGTGCAGCTACTGGCCAAATTGTCTTTACTGCTGACCGAGCTAAAGAAATCCATCAAGAAGGGAAAAAAGTCATCCTTGTTCGACAAGAAACTTCTCCAGAAGATATTGAAGGGATGATTGTCAGTCAAGCCATTGTCACCAGCCAAGGGGGAATGACTTCTCACGCTGCTGTTGTAGCTCGTGGCATGGGAACTTGCTGTGTCGCTGGTTGTGGAGAGTTGACCATCAGTGAAGAAAAAAACCCTTTCCTGTGGCAGTCTGGTCCTAAGGGAGGGAGATCTGATCTCCGTCGACGGCTATTCTGGACGCATTTATCGCGGCGAACTTCCAACTGTCCTAGTAGAAAATAACCAAGACCTCCAGCGCTTGCTTGCTTGGGCAGATGAAGTCGCTATTCTTCAAGTCCGAGCCAATGCAGAAACCGTCAAAGATTTGACAACCGCTATGAATTTTGGGGCCAAAGGCGTCGGCCTAGCCCGTACGGAACACATGTTCTTTGGACAAGAACGGATTCTCGAAATGCGTCGCCTCATCTTAGCGGATTCCGAAGAAGAAACAAAAGAAGCCCTCAATAGGCTCCTAGACTTCCAAGAAAAAGATTTCTTCCAAATGTTCCAAACCGTCCAAGATAAACCAATGATTGTCCGCCTGCTCGATCCACCCATGCATGAATTCCTACCTAGGATTCCCAAGAAATTGCATTATTAGCAAGCAAACTAAAAAAATCTCCTGAAAAACTTGCCGACCGCATTGAAAGTCTGCAGGAAAGTAATCCGATGTTGGGACACCGGGGTTGCCGTCTCGGCATAACTAAGCCAGAAATCTACAAGATGCAGACAGAAGCTATATTTAGAAGTGCTATCAAATTGCATCAGCAAGGTCAAAAGATCAAGCCAGAAATCATGGTTCCTTTAATTGCTGATCAAAAAGAATTAGAATGTATCAAAGAGTATCTCGTTCAACATATTGAACATCTTTTCGTAGCAGCATGGTCAAAGAGCCATTCCCTTATGAAATTGGTACCATGATTGAACTGCCCCGCGCCTGCCTAACCGCAGATAAAATGGCTCAAGAGGCTGATTTCTTCAGCTTTGGCACCAATGACTTAACTCAGATGACCTATGGCTTCTCTCGGGATGATATTGGAAAATTCATTGGCCAGTACAAGGATAAGGATATTCTTTCTTTCGACCCTTTCCAAAAAATTGATAAGGATGGCGTCGGTGAATTAATGAGAATTGCTATCAGCAAGGCTCGTCAGGTAAAACCAAACCTCGCCATCGGTATCTGTGGAGAAGTTGGCGGAGATCCTTCTTCAATTTCCTTCTTCCAAGACATTCAAGTAACCTACGTTTCCTGCTCTCCTTACCGAGTTCCTGCTGCTAGACTAGCCGTCGCTCAAGCAGCACTCCAAGAGGATCAGAATTAAGTCCCCCTTACATTCGAAAAGCACCCTTAAAGCTAGACTAGTGCATCTACCTTCAAGGGTGCTATTTTTCTTTATCAAATTCTTGCCAGTGGTCAGGACTCTTAGTGAGAACCGATCACCGTCATCTTTTACAACAAATCCTCAATCAGCTCATCGACTTCATCCGCTTCAGCTTGAGGTGTGATCTCTGTAATCATGATTCCAGCAACTGCTCGTTCGACCAAAGCTTCCACGTCCATGCGCTCCTCATATTGCTCCGCATTTTTGAGTTTTGGATTGGTCTTTGGACGGTCCGGCGCAAAGATGGTACAGCAATCTTCGAAAGGCTGGATAGAGATTTCAAAGGTATCGATGGCTTGGGCGATATCGATAATCTCCAACTTATCCATGGTCACCACTGGACGGATGACTGGTGTATTGGTCACTGCGTTGATGGCCTGCATACTCTCTAGCGTTTGACTAGCTACCTGACCGAGGCTTTCCCCATTGATGATGACCAAGCCACCACGGATTTGACGGATGCGATCTGTAATCCGCATCATAAAGCGACGGGTCAAGGTCATAAGGTAAGCTTCAGGTGCCTTAGCTTTAATCTCTTCTTGGATTTCTGTAAAAGGCACTTCGATAAACTGGATATTACCCCAAACTTGGTTAATTTACGAGTTAAATCGTGGGCTTTTTTAAGAGCACCCGGGCTAGTATAAGGTGGGCTAGCAAAGTGGACCGCTTCGATATCCACACCCCGCTTCAAAGCTAGGTAACCAGCTACTGGAGAGTCAATCCCTCCAGATAGCATGAGCATGCCTTTTCCAGATGTCCCAACTGGCAGACCACCTGCTCCCTTAATGGTTTCGTAAGAGATATAGGCTGCTTCTTCCCGGATCTCTACTTGAAGGTTGATATCCGGTTTTTTCATCTGTGCTTGGATACTTGGGATCGCTTCAAAGACAGCTCCACCCAAGGTTTGATTGAGTTCGCGGCTATCGAGCTCAAAAAGAGTGGTCACTCCGTCTGCTGGAAATCTTGAAGGTCATCCCTTCCTGGTAGATTTCCTGCATGATTTCTTGAACGGCTGAAATCAAGGCTGGGACAGATTTTTCAATCTTGTAGACTGGTGAAAAGTTTTGAATCCCAAAGACCTGTTTAAGAGATTCAGCCACTGGTTCGTAATCCGTTCCATTTAGATAAGCATGAGCCCGGTCCCGATCGGCTGTCACTTTGACAGCTGGGTAAATGGACAAAGACATCTGAGATATTATTTCGCAATTTAGTGATGAAGCGCATCCGGTTCTTTCCTTTAGTAGAAAGCTCCCCATAGCGGATCATAATTTCTGAATAAGTTAATGGCATAGTTATTTCCTTTTCTTTTCCTTAACGCACCTTTCGCGTCTTTTCATAGATCAGCTTGAACTTGGTCAAAAATTGCTCGACCTGACTCATATCATTTTCGAGATCGAGACTGAGACGGACAGCTGTTTGTGCCAGAGCCTTGTCGACTCCCATAGCAATCAGGGTTCCAGCAGGTTTCCCAGCCTTGGAAGAGCAGGCAGAGGTTGTCGAAATATAAATCTCATACTCCTCAAAAGCATGGACGATGACTTCTCCTCGCACTCCTTTGATGCCGAAAGTCAAGATATGAGGCGCAAATCCTTTATCTCCAGAGAAGATAGTCACATCTGGATAATGAGCTAATTCTTCACGAATGACTTCTTTCAACTGATGGCATTTGCGTTCAAATTCCTCTTGACGCTCCATCGCCAAGCGCAAGGCCTTGGCTGTCGCCGCAATCCCAGCTAAGTTCTCAGTCGTCGAACGAAGGTCCTTTTCTTGTCCTCCACCAGTTAAGAGAGGGCTAATCTTTTTTCCTTCTTTAAGGTAGAGAAAGCCTACACCACGAAGTCCATGGAACTTATGACTGGAGAAGGTCGCTAGATCCACCCGTTCTGGTAGGTAGAGAGCGGTTGAAATCTTAGCTAGCGCCTGAACCCCATCGACATGGAAGGTGATGGTCGGACGATCTGCTAGCAGCTCCGCAATAGCTTGAATAGGCTGGATAGAACCCACTTCATTGTTAACTGCCATGATCGAAACGAGAGTCGTATCTGGGCGCAAGAGTTTTTCCAGCTCTTCCACTTGGACAAAGCCACGCGCATCAACAGGAGCAAGATCCACCTCAAATCCTTGACCTTGTAGCCAGAGAGCCGACTCCTTCACAGCTGGGTGCTCAATAGCTGAGACAATCATGTGCTTCCCGTAAGGAGCTTTTTTTCAAAAGCAACTCCCTTGATAGCCCAGTTGTCCCCTTCTGTCCCACCTGAGGTAAAAAAGATTTCTTCTGCTTTCTTGCCTAGGAGGGAAGCAATCTGCTTGCGAGATGCCTCCAAGATCCGAGTCGCTTGACTACCCAAGTTGTGCAAGCTAGATGGATTTCCCCATATTTTACTTGCGACTTCCGTGTAGGTAGCCAAGGCCTCTGGATAAGGTTTGGTTGTTGCTGAATTATCAAAGTAAATCATCTTCCACTCTCTCCTAGTCAATTTTCAATCATCTTATTGTAACATTTATAGGATGGAGGGACAAGGATTTGGCCGGCTTCATTTTGTTCCTAGTTTCAGACAGAAAACTTGTAAATTTCTCAAAATAGCTTATGATGAAGATGGAGAGTTTTGTGAAGCGCTTACAAAACTAAGATCTTGCTTTTAAAACATTTGTTCAACCACTAAACTGGTCCTGAAGGATGATAAAAGGAGACAAACATGAAACGACCGATCTATCTTTCTATTGCCCTAGCTGGAAGTCTTGCACTTGGAGGACTGCTCACTGTCCTGCCACCACTTCCATTCGCCCTCCCTTCTGCCCAACTAGCCTGTCACGGTAAAGGACAGTGTGATCTACAACAGCCCTTGGATAAACCACCATACTTTAGGGAAGATGAAGGTAGCCTCCGTGAAATGACCCTTACCCAAGCAATCCCAGGCGAATCTGATAGCCACATCGAATTCAAATGCTTGGTCGAATACAATGGATGGTTCCGTCGCATCATCCGCGTGAAAGATGTAAGAGTGATTTCAAAAACCAAGGAATTCAAGGGAAGGATCGACTACTCTATCCCGGATCCCAACAAGATAGAGATTCAGGCAAACTGGTCAGTTTATCACTCCAAATGATGCCTCTAGTTTTAGTAACCATCAAATCATTAGCCAGCCTAGTCAAAACCAAACCAACCGATTTCACTCTCTGAAAAAGGAGAGGCAAACTTTGCATCATCCTCTGAAGCAAGCGAGACACAAAGTGTCCAGTTTGAAAGCAGTTTGAAATTTTAAAAACCCTCTTTCATTTCTTTTTTTAGACATTTTTCATAAAAAAATAACGTATAATGACTAAAGTGTTCACATAAAAGAACCAAAAATGAAATGAAGAGGAAATAGATTATGTCACAATACTCACGAAAAGATAAACATCAAGACAGCAACAAACCATCTAGAAGCGAAAAAGTGAAACAGAGCCTTTCTTTATTCCAGATGATTGTCGCAACGATTGCTAGTCTCCTCGGGATTATCGTTACTTCATTTACTATTTACAGTATCATGAAACCAACGACTAAGACAGAGGAGAAAAAAAGATAGCTCTACTAGCGTTGTTGTTGTCCATGAAAAGGATGGATCTGCTACTGATTCAAGTGCTACGGGGACGGATACCAGTGCTAGCAGTAGCCAAGCATCCGATGCAAGCTCTGAACAAACTGATTCATCACAGGTAGAAACCAGTTCCAGTGAAGTTCCTGCAGACACAACACCTTCTGCTACTGATACCCAATCATCTGCTAATTGAGAGCGGGACAGAAATCGGTCATTCGTTATAATTCGACTTCTTCGTCCCCACCTCCGCACAGCTTCAACAGTCTGGAAGACTGTTGAAGGTTGCAGATAAAGGAAACTTTGTTTCCCTCATTAGGTCATATTTGGAGCTTAAAAAGTGAACAAAGATACCAAGCAATCACTGCGTCTTGCTCGAGAATCCAAAGACAATTGAGAGGCTAGGACTTTTGTCCCAGCCTCGTTTCTATAATAGAAAAGCCTCTGTCGATCAGAAATCCTGATCAACAGAGGCTTATTTTTATTTGATGACTTCTTGTGTTTTTGCGTAGTTGGCTTCGACAGCTTCTTTTTCAGCTTTCCACCAGTCTTGGTTGTCTGTATACCACTTGATGGTTTCTTCCAAACCGGCTTCGAAGTTTGTGAATTGTGGTTCCCAACCCAATTCTTCACGCAATTTTGTTGAATCAATAGCATAGCGCAAATCGTGACCAGCACGGTCTGTCACACGGTCGTAAGCATCTTTTGGTTGACCCATTTTTTCAAGGATGAGCTCAAGTACTTCCTTGTTGTTCTTTTCACCGTCAGCACCGATCAAATAAGTTTCACCGATACGGCCCTTGGTAAGAATAGCCCAAACACCAGTTGAGTGGTCGTTGGTGTGGATCCAGTCACGGACGTTCTTCCCTTCACCATAAAGTTTTGGTTTGATTCCAGACAAGATATTGGTGATTTGACGTGGGATGAATTTCTCGATGTGTTGGTATGGCCCGTAGTTGTTTGAACAGTTTGAAATCGTTGCTTTGACACCAAAGGAACGTACCCAAGCCTTAACGATCAAGTCTGAAGCAGCCTTGGTTGATGAATAAGGGGATGATGGGTTGTATTTGGTTTCAGCAGTGAATTTTTCACCAGGACCTTCACCATGTCCAGGAAGATCTTCACGCAATGGAAGGTCCCCATACACTTCGTCTGTTGACACGTGGTGGAAACGAATATCGTACTTGCGAGCCGCTTCCAAAAGTGTGTAGGTACCAATGAAGTTGGTGTGGATAAATGGTGATGGGTCGTTCAATGAATTGTCATTGTGACTTTCAGCTGCATAGTGAACGATAGCATCAGCCTTAGCAGCCAATTGATCCACCAATGCAGCGTCAGCAATATCACCCAACAACCAACTCAACACGGTCCCCAAGGATTTCTTCAATGTTGGCACGGTTACCAGCGTATGTGAGTTTGTCAAGGACAGTCACATGAACGTCTGGATGGTTGTTGTAGACATAGTGTACGAAATTTGAACCGATGAAACCAGCGCCACCGGTAACGATGATGTTTTTTTGTATTCAGTCATTTTTTTCTCCAAATAGTTTTTTTATTTTTCGATTGTTCCTTAAATCATTTTTTAGCTTTCCTTAGGTGAGTACGGACGTCAGCGAACTTCGCAGTTCCATGACCAAGTTTTTGAGCCTAATGTCTCGGAGTCTTCCGAGCACCTGAAACACAATGATTCAGGTGCTTTTTCTCACGGCGGAAAGCTAAGCATATAGCTCCTTTGCTCGTTCATAGCAAAAGCTAAAAACTATATAATGATTTTCTTGATTGTTTTAGAGCTATGTTCTTACAAATCTTCTGCTTTTAGGGGTTTGACGTCTTTGAGCAATGGGTGATTTTTATCTGCTTCAGAGACTTCTGCTTCTTCCAAGTTTTCCCATTGGATGTCTAGGCTTGGGTCTGCGTAGTTGACAAAAGCGTATTTTGGTTTGAGTTCCAATGCCCAGTAGTCATTGACTAAATAGCTATAGGCTACTTTATCCGTAAAACTTGGAAACCATTGGCTACGCCACGAGGGACAAAGATTCCTTTTGAGGCATCAATCACGGTTTGGTAGGTGTTCCCAAAGGTCTCACCTTCACGAAGGTCTACCCAAGTTCCGAGAACCTTTCCTTCATCTGCTACAGAGATGTACTTGTCCCAAGGTTCTGCATGCAAGCCACGCAAAACGTGTTTGCGTGAGAATGAAATGTTATTTTGCAACTTACCTTCCGCAAAGAAGCTTTCAGGGAATCCAAGAGGAAGCATCTTCTCTTTTTGGAAGTTTTCTTTAAACCAGCCACGGTTGTCCCCATGGACTGGAATATCAAACTCCATCAAACCTGGGATAGCTTCGATTTTACGGGCTGCTAATTCTTTTCCGAAAAATTGTTCTGTCATTAAGCTTCTCCAATCAAACGGAGCAAGTATTGTCCGTATTCGTTTTTTCTTCAGCGGTTGCGCCAATTCATAGACTTGCTCTTTAGTGATATAGCCCATGCGATAGGCGATTTCCTCAAGATTGGCTACTTGAACATTTTGCAAGCGTTGAACCGTCTCGATATATTGAGAAGCCTGCAAGAGACTTTCATGAGTTCCTGTATCCAACCAGGCAAAGCCACGGCCCATGAGCTCCACAGAGAGATCTCCACGCTCTAAATATGCCTTGTTGACGTCTGTGATTTCGAGTTCTCCACGAGGACTTGGTTTGATATTTTTGGCAATCTCTACGACATCATTATCATAGAAGTAAAGGCCTGTCACCGCAAAATTCGATTTTGGATGCTCAGGTTTTTCTTCGATAGAAACGGCATTCATGTCCGCATCAAATTCTACCACACCAAAGCGCTCTGGGTCTTTGACTTGGTAACCAAAGACAGTCGCTCCTTTTTCTTTGGCTTCCGCCCGTTGCAACATCTTGGTTAAGCCATTTCCGTGGAAGATATTATCTCCAAGAACAAGGGCAACATGATCATCCCCGATAAAGTCCTCTCCAATGATAAAGGCTTGTGCCAAGCCATCTGGGCTTGGTTGCTCTGCATAAGAGAGGGAAATCCCAAGTTCAGAACCATCTCCAAGAAGCTCTTCAAAACGAGGAAGGTCTTGAGGAGTTGAGATAATCAAGATGTCTTTAATCCCTGCCAACATAAGGGTTGACAATGGGTAGTAAATCATTGGCTTGTCATAAATGGGCATCAACTGTTTGGAAGCGGCACGAGTCAAAGGATACAAACGAGTACCCGAACCACCGGCTAAAATAATACCTTTCATAATGTTAGGCCTTTCTACGTATTCATTACTCCTATTTTATCATGTTTATATAAAAAAGTCACCTTGTTCACATGTTACAAGGTGATGACAGGTTATCCAAGAGCGACGTCTAGGATCATCATAATGACAAAGCCAACCATGAGCCCGAGGGTTGCAACGTCTGTGTTGCCATTGGTCTGCGAATCTGGGATCAATTCTTCAACCACTACAAAGATCATGGCACCTGCTGCAAAAGAGAGGGCAGCCCCTTCTGGGATATTTTGCAAGCCAATCCCAATAGCTAGACCAACCGCCCCGATAAAGGCTTCTGGACTTGGATTGCTAGCCAGAGCTCCAAAGGCCACTCCGACCGCCAAGTCCTCTGGAAAATTGTGGATGGTAATGGCTAAGAAGAGAAGGGGCGTTTAAGACAACTTCTTCTCCCGCGGCGTATGGATACTCTCAGCCTCTTCAATCTCCTTACTCATATGAAGGTGAGGGACGATGGCATCGATCAAGCGGAGGAAGAATCCTCCTGTTAGAAAACCAATGCAGCTGGCAAACCAAGCCAAACTTCCCATAGGAGTTTTCCTCATACTCAATAGACGGCTACAAGAGGGACCAAAAAGAAGCCGCAATCATAACGCCCGCCGCGAATCCCATCATGATGTCCAATAGTTTTCGACTAATATGCTTGAAGAAAAAGACGATGGCTGACCCTACGATGGTACAGCCCCATGTAAACAATCCTGCGATAAAGGCCTGCAAGACCACGGATTGTGATTGAAACCAATTCATAATAACTCCCATTTTTCTTGTTGATTCACTTGTTCTATTCTACTATATTTTTATCTGAATTAAGAAAGATATTTTCGAAAGAGAGTGGGACAGAAATCCTGGCTCAATCTCTTTGATTGTCGAGAAGCGTGGTTGAGTGACTTACGCTGATTTCATCGCTTCTCAGCCCCACTCTGCGCGACGAGATGAGACGAATTCGAGACGAATTACCGATTTCTGTCCTACGCTCTTCTTCACATATTGTTCAACTGGATAATCCGATGGGTCTAAGCGCAAGTTTCCTCCTGCCACTAGTTGGGCTAGATGCCAACCAATGAGGGGACCGGTTGTAAGACCAGACGATCCCAGACCACTCGCCACATAGAGGCCTGCTTGATCAGGAACGGCTCCCCAAAATGGTGAAAAGTCACTAGTATAGGCCCGAGTTCCCACGCGCTCCCCTATGACTGACGCTTGAGCCAATTCCGGATAGTAGGTCAAGGCTTCTTCTTCCATCTGGTTCAGCAGAGCTTGGTCCACACTTAGGTCAAAGCCCATTTCATTCTCATGGGTAGCTCCCATACTGATCTTGCCTTTTTGGAAGGGAATGATATCCAGTTCCCCTTCTGGCATGACCACAGGATAGTTGTCTGTATCTAAGTCTAACTGATAATCCCGCAACTGTCCTTTTTGCGGACGGACATCAACTTGGTAGCCAAGTGGCTCTAGGATTTGCCCCAACCAGGCTCCTGTTGCTAGGATGACTTGGTCATAATTCTCTCCTGCTATCTGATAGCCATTATCTGAGACCGAGAGAGCAACCTCTTCTTTGATCACCCTTGCACCACTGGCTTCAAGAAGGGTTTCCGTCAGAAGGGCTCCTTCTACATGGGCTCCACCTGAGGCATAAAGGAGCTGGTCAAAGCCTTGCAGACCTGGGAATTGTTGGGTCACTTCTTCTTTGGTCAAGATCGCCAATTCCCCAATCAGGGGTGATTCTTCCCGACGGCCTAGCGCCAACTGATAAAGTTCATCTAATTTCTCCTCTTTTTTCTTAAGAAGATAGACACCGGTCTGCTGGTAAAAGTCCGTTTCGATTCCATCCTTAGCTAGGTCCTCTACCAATTCTTGGTAGAAATCAGCTCCTAAGCGAGCGAGGCGATACCAGGCCTTGTTTCGTCGCTTAGAAAACCAAGGGCTAATAATGCCAGCCGCAGCCTTCGTTGCTTGGCCTACACCATGGTCATAGACGGTTACATCCACTTGTGCTTCTTTGGATAAATAATAGGCTGCAGTGGACCCCTACGATCCCTGCACCGATAATGGCAACTTTCATGATGACCTCTTAGATATGGTAAAAAAAGGATTGGTACTGGCTTGACTGCCAATCACTTCGATCTCCCACGCTTCTTCAGACTTCCACTGATTGAGCTTTTTCTACTAGTTTCGAGACAAACAGAACCTCGATATGGTGACCTGGATCCAAGGCTAGGAGCCCATCGCTCAGCATGTCCTGAGCCGTGTGGTAGTAGATATCTCCTGTGATATAGACCTCTGCTCCCTTAGCGAGAGCATCCTTGTAAAAAGGACTGGCCACTTCCTCCACAGATAGCGACGCGCTCAATGACCCGATCCAGATCCGCCTGATCATAACCGACCAAGCGCAAAGCATCTAAGCCAAAGGTTTCTTTTGACCTTTTTGAGCCAACTGGCCAAAGGTTTGGGCTAGCTATCCTGACCGATGCGGCCGATTCCGAGTCCTTCTCCCTGTCATGCTGAGGGGCTCTGTATTTTCAATTTCTAAAAGCTGGCAGAACCAATCGTTGAAATCCCATCTGGGACAATATCAATATTGGTATGGCTGACGTAGACCGCGATATCGTGTTTGATCAAGTCAATATAGATCTGATTTTGAGCCCGATCAGCTACCAAATCCTTAATAGGACGGAAAATTGGCGCATGCTTGACGATGATCAAGTCCACCCCATGGGTGATGGCTTCCGCCACCGTCTGCTCCCGGATATCCAAGGGCCACCATGACCTTCTGGATGTCTTTTTGCAGGGTACCGACCTGTAATCCACGGACATCTCCCTCCATGGAAAGTTCCTGGGGACAGTAGGCTTCATAGCGTTTGATGACTTCACTTGCTAGCATTTAGGACCTCCTTGATTTGGGCGATGCGCTCTTCTAACGAACCTCTGGCAGATTGATTCTCAACTGGGACCTGCTCCAAGGCAAAGGCTAATTTCTCCACTTCCTGGACCACTTTTCTGGACAATGCTGGAGCTTGTTCCTGCATCAAATGGGGACCAAAAGCGCAGTTCCTTGGCTGTCAACTCTTGAGAACCGTGTTCGACCACGAGGATCTCATAGAACTTCTCATTTTCTTCCAAGATAGCTTCATCGACGATATGCGAAATCATGGTCGACTAACCAAGCCCGCAGTTCATCTTCCCGATTATTGGGCTGTAGGACCAAGCGAGAGACATTGTCTAATTTCTTAAAGACCTGCCGCTAGGATATCTGCAATCAAGCGTCCTCCCATGCCCTGCAATAGTGATACAGGAAATGCCATCTGTTGGTTCAAAAGGCAGCCAATCCATTGGCCAGGCGGACCTCAATCTTGTCCTCTAAGCCATTATCGGCGACATTTTGGAGGGCAGACTGATAAGGTCCCTTCAACCACTTCACCCAGCAATAGCAGACCTCAATCTTACCCTTCTTGTAAGAGGGCGATTGGGCAGATAAGCATGGTCACTCCCCACGTCCAACAGACGCGCTCCAGCTGGGACGAAGCTAGCCACCAAGTCCAAGCGATTTGATAATTTTGTAAATTCCATGTGCTACTTTCTAAACTTTTTATTCCATCCCTTTAGTATACCATGTTTGCACCATTAAAAAAAGGCGCGACGGCGCCTTATCAAATTGCTTCTAAATTGTTCTAGCTAGATATATAGTTTTGAGAAATCTCTTATTTCTTTGGAGCTCAAAAAAATACGTATTGAGTTTTTCTGCAGTGAGAAAAGTGCATGAAACTTTTTGTTTCATGCACTCGAGTTTTGAGTAAAACAGTTCGGGGAACTGTTTTAGCATGAGCTAAAAATTGAAAAAGCGAAGAGTTCAAAACGATTGAACACGGGTCATTGTGTCAAAAAGATAAGTTTTCCTAGAATCCAGAAATTCTTCGTCAAACTTCCTATTTTGACTTTATCCGCAGACGCCCTTTGTATCTTGATTTAGTCATGGAACTTCTATGAAGTTCGCTGACGTCCGAACTCACCTAAGGAAAATCTCAATACAATTGAATTATCTAATCTTAGACTTTAGTCAATTTCCTTATAGTCCACTTCCAAGCCACGTTTGTACAGCTGGGCGATTAGCAATTTTTCTCTGTCCAAGCTTGCAAATGCTTGTATTCCTTCACATCTAGGAAAAATTCCTGCACGGTCCCAGACCTTGTCTTGGGCTAGACGGCCATACCAAGACCAGATGGCAATATCCGCAATGGTGTAGTCATCTCCTGCAATATAAGGTTTAGTCGCCAGTTCTTTGTCCAGTAGGTCCAGTTGGCGTTTGGCTTCCATGGCAAAGCGGTTGATGGCATACTCGATTTTTTTCAGGAGCATAGTGGAAGAAATGGCCAAATCCTCCGCCTAAAGAAAAGGTGCAGCCCTGTCTGCCAGAAAGAGCCAGTTGAACACTTCTGTCCGTTTAGCTGGATCTGTCGGGATCAATTTGCCCAAATTTCTCTGCCAGATACAAGAGAATATTGGCTGATTCAAAGACCCGAATGTCTTGGTCGCCTGATTGATCCAACATGGCTGGAATTTTTGAGTTGGGATTGATGGCTACAAAGTCACTGCCAAACTGATCCCCATCACCAATCTTGATGCGATAAGCGTCATAGCCTGCATCCACTCCCAACTCTTTTTAATTCTTCCAGCATAATGGTCACCTTAATCCCATTTGGAGTTGGAAGGGTATAGAGTTGGAAAAGGCTGATCCCCTTTTGGAAGAGTCTGTTCAAAAGCGGGCACCTGCTGTTGGTTGGTTCAAGCCACCCCAGGCTCCACCCATTTGGTTCGGTGCTTCCCATACTTCTAGTAATTGATAATCTGACATCTCTTTTCTCCTTTGTCTATGTTACTACTAGCATATCAAATCCAGTCGCTACTTTCAAAAATCTGCTACGCTGGCTTTACTTGACTTTTCTTGGCAAAATGATAGTATAGAAAAAATACATTTTGAAGGAGAAAAAACATGTCCACGATCGACTTTCATAGTTTGGCAAAGACAGAACTACACTGCCACTTAGACGGTTCCTTGTCTCTTCCGACCATTCGCCAATTGGCATCCATGGCCAATATTGACCTCCCCGATAGCGATGAAGAGCTCAAGCACCATGTCACTGCACCTGCCCACTGTGAGAGTCTCTTGGACTATTTGGAAGCCTTTGACTACATTCGGCCGCTCCTCCAAACCAAGGAAGCCTTGACGCTTGCTGCTTATGATGTAGCCAAGCAAGCTGCTTTGGAAAATGTCGTCTACATCGAGGTCCGCTTTGCCCCAGAATTGTCCATGGATCAAGGGCTAACCGTCCCAGAAACTATCGATGCTGTCTGTGAAGGACTGCGCCAAGCCCAGGATGAATTTGGCATTGTCTCAAAAGCCCTCGTCTGTGGTATGCGCCAGTCGGATCAAGAACTCACCTCTCGTATCCTGGCAGAAGCCAACCAAGTTAGGGATCAAGATTTTTGTCGGCTTTTGACTTCGCTGGGGATGAGCACCACTATCCACCACAAGCCATTGATGCCCTCATCCAACAGGTTAAAAGCTACAACCGTCCCATGACCCTGCATGCTGGTGAGTGCCACTGTCCAGCCAACGTCGCTCAATCCATGGCCTATGGCATCAAACGAAATGGTCACGTGACCTTGCTAGCGGATGAACCAAAGCTTCTAAAAGAGTTTGTGAAAAATGGGGTCACCGGTGAGCTCTGTTTGACTAGTAACCTTCAAACCAAAGGCACTGCCACTGTGGCGGACTTCCCTTACCTCAAGATGAAGGAAGCTCAAGCCCATATTAGTATCAACACCGATAACCGGACCGTCTCTGATACGGATTTGACCAAGGAATATGCCCTCTACCATCGCCACTTCCAAACAACGCCAGCTGACTTTTACCAGCACAATGTCGATGCCATCCAAGCTTCCTTTGCTAGTGACGAAGAAAAGCAAGAACTCCTTGCCAAACTAGAAAAAGCTTACACTGACTATTTATAAACGAAAAAAGCTAGCACTCAAATAAGTGCTAGTTTTTTAATCTTTCCACAAATCCATCGCCTGTAAGAAATCATCTGAAACTGTGACATTTTCAGGCTGAAGGACTTCCCGTTCTTGTTGTTTGATTTTTAATTGTGTCAAACTGGTAATGCCCTCCCGTCGCCAATTGCGCAGGATGGCCTGGATGTATTTCCAGTGAGGTTTGCCATTAAAGACAGCTTCTCTCAAGGCAGCCTTCACAATATCAGGGTCTGTTTGGTCCTGCTTGACTGTCTGCGTCAAATCTTCGATTTCAAATGGCGTCAACAAACGTCCCAACTCCTGCTCAAAGGTTTTGACCAAATCAGCCAGTTCATTTTCTGCTTGCTTGTCTTGCCCACGCTGTGCGGTATCTGTCTTACTTTGAAGCAAATCATCCAAGCGCTCGAGGGCAATGGTCGCATCAAAAAGAACTTCAATCTCGCCATCTAACTCAATGGTCCGATATTGGAGCAATCCTTGGTTGGTCAGGCGAGACATGGACTGGTTGACTTCTGTGACAGACTTGCCAATCGCATCTGCAATTTGATTAGGTGTGAGGCTGGATTGGTTGGTCGTGTTTTGCAAATAGAAGAACTGCCAAACCAGAAAATCCTCTGCGTCTTTAAATAAATGGTGATAATGGAAAAGTAAGGCACTTGGTAAGACCAAATTGCCCGACTTAAATGCTTGTGAATATGTCATACTACCCCTTTATAGGTAACCATAAAATGAAATATCTTTTTCTAACTCCTCCAAACGATAAGGAGTTTCTTGGTAAACTGCATAATTGATCCAATTACTAAAGAAGTTGGCTGCCGCTAAGTTCCACCGCATCCTAGGTTCTCGACTACTATCATCCTGATCGTAATAATTCTTCGGAAGATCTGGATTCAAGCCTGCTTTGACATCCCGCTGGTATTCTTTGGCCAAGGTATCACGGTCATACTCCAAATGGCCAAAACTATAGACCTCCCGAAGGTCTGGACTGGCCAGGATGGATAGTCCTACTTCACCCCCCTGAGCCAGAACTTGCAAGTTACTCTTCTCTAGCACTTCCTTGAGGGGGACATCTGTATAACGTGAGTGAGGGGCCAAAAAAGCATCGTCAAAGCCACGCATTAGGCGGTTCTGCGGATTCATGACTGTTTGCTCATAGATGCCAGATAGCTTGTCGCAGAGGGCTACTTTTTCAATCCCATAGCGGTAATAGAGACCAGCTTGGGCACCCCAACAAAGATGGAGGGTTGAAAAGACATGGCGTTTAGACCAAGCAAAGACCTTTGTTAACTCCTCCCAGTAATCCACTTCCTCAAAAGCTAATTTCTCTACAGGAGCTCCTGTAACAATCAAGCCGTCATAATAGTTTTCTTCAATATCCTCAAAGGATTTATAGAAGACCTCCATATGCTCTGCTGCCGTCGTCTTAGACTTATGGCTAGTCATATAGAGGAAATCCACATTAATCTGCAAGGGAGTATTGGCCAGGAGGCGTAGCAGTTGAGTCTCAGTTGCTTCCTTAGTCGGCATGAGATTCAAAATCAGAACATTTATAGGACGAATATCTTGGTGAGTTGCCCGAATATCATCCATGACAAAAATATTTTCTGAACGAAGAATATCAACTGCTGGTAATTTCTTATCTAAGGTAATTGGCATAAAAAGCTCCCATCTTACAAGTTGTTACCTCTTATTATAAGACAGGAGCATATAGTTTTCAATTATGGTTTTTCTCTATCTAGATATAGCTCTAAACTATATTAGTAATGCATCAAGACCTTGTAATCGTAGTCACCGATAGCTTCATGACCTTTGAGATCATCGAGCTCGATCAAGAAGGCACAACCTGCAACCACTCCACCGAGTTTTTTTCAATCATTTCGATGGTTGCTTTAACGGTACCACCTGTTGCCAAGAGGTCATCAACGATAAGGACGCGTTGACCTGGTTTGATAGCATCAGCATGCATGGTCAAGGTATCCACACCGTATTCTTTTTCGTAGTCCGCTGAGATGACTTCACGTGGCAATTTGCCAGGTTTACGAACAGGCGCAAAAACCAATACCGAGCTCGAAAAGCGACCGGACATCCAACGATGAATCCACGCGCTTCAGGGCCGACAATCATGTCGATTTTCTTATCGGTTGCGTATTGAACGATTTCACGAATCGCATAACTATAAGCATTGCCATCTGCCATCAAAGGGCTGATATCACGGAAGGTAATTCCTTCTTGTGGATAATTTTCAATGCTTGCAATGTAATCTTTTAAATTCATTTCTAACTTCTTTCAAAAATTTATGTTTACATTTCATTATACCATGAAAATTTATGAGATGCACTCGAAAGTCTTAAAAAAGCATACTTTAGTGTAATTGTTGACAAAACCTTACTTATCATCAGAAAGCAAAAAATTATAAATTTCTTGCACAGATCCTAGAGACATAAGTTCCTGGTCTTTGACCGTCTGCACCAAGTCCTGATAGATGGAACTCGAGGTAATCTCCTTCTTCTCCGCATCCTTGTTGACCGTCATGATGCCATTTTCAATCTGGACAAAGCCCAACTCTTGGAAGATCTGGATCATCTTGATCAACAAGACTTGTGGAATCTTGAGGTAGTCAGATAGTTGGCTGAGCTTATGGCGAATATCAAACTCAGGGAACTGATAAAGTGTTTTGTAAAGTTTGGCATACTGATCCCGACTACCATAGCCAGTCAAATAATAGGCCTTGTCAAGGTGATTTTTAAAATAGACCGCTTGGAAGCTCTGTTCTTGGAAGAGCGCTTTTAAGTCAGCCAGGTCATCCGGTATGCGATCGATGACAATGGCAGGGGAATCTTCCCCTTCTTCCAACTGACTAAAGAGTGGGATGGCTGGTGGGAGAGGAGAATTTTTCCCTCGGATATTGTAGAGCTGTACTCCTTCTACACGGGCATCCACGACCATCAGTTGCAGGGTGGTCTGTCCATTCCACTGATTGACGGACAAGGATACCACCAACTCCAGATTTTTCGCTTGGGAGTACTCCAATTCCAAATGGCCCTGGCCAAAAGCCACGACATCAAAGCGGGCATCGCCTTTTTGAATCTTCAACTTTAGATGGCTATTGCCAGCCCCCATGGTCCGACTAGACTCCACTTGGAAATCACGAATGTAAAAGACCGGCTTCTTATGGTCCATCCCGAAAGGTGCTAGACGATCAAAACTCTTCAAGGTATCCAAGGTCAGCTCTTCTAGGTCCAATTCTTCATCAACAAAGAGGGTAGATTTGGCCGTCAGGTCAATCCCTTTTTCACGAATATAATCGGAAAAAATCTCGGTCAGATGAGGGAGCTTGTCCACTTCCAAAGTCATACCAGCTGCACCCGCATGACCTCCAAAGGCGATAAAGAGATCACGATGGGGATCTAGGGCTTCAAAAAAATATGGACACTTTCGGGACTTCGTGCACTTCCCTTTAGCCTTGCCTTGGTCTATGGTGAGGACGATGATGGGCTGATGGAGTTCTTCTAGTAGACGACCAGCCACAATTCCCTAAGACACCAGGATTCCAGCCTTCTTTTGCCAAGATTTGAACGGGAAGACTTGGATCGACCATAGCTTTGGCCTCATCATAGATTGCTTGGACGATCTCCTTGCGCTCTTCATTCTTGGCTTGAATCATCAGCGCAATCTCCAACGCCTCTTCGTCGTCAAAGCCTGTCAAGAGCTCAACCGCTGGATTTGGGTCATCCAAGCGACCTAGAGCATTGAGACGAGGGGAAATCTGAAAACCAACCGTTTCTTCATTTACATCTTGAGGGGCTATGGAGGCCAGCTTGAGCATTTCCTGAAGGCCGATCCGTTGGGTTTGACGAAGGACACCTAGGCCGTACTTGACCAGGATGCGGTTTTCGTCTGTCAAACTGACCATATCCGCAATGGTCCCAATGGCTACCAAATCTAGAAAATCTAGAGGCACCTCTTCTAAGAGAGCAGTCGCTAATTTAAAGGCAACCCCACAACCTGCTAGGTGCTTGAAAGGGTAATCGGCATCTGGATGCTCGGGGTGAATGACAGCATAGGCATCGGGCAAGACTTCAGGCATGGCATGGTGGTCTGTCACAATGACATCTACCCCCATGCTTTGGGCCAAGTCAATGGCTTCGTGTCCAGCTACTCCATTGTCCACCGTGATGATGAGGGAAATCCCCTGCTGTTCGATAAAGTACTTGTAGACACTGGCATTGGGACCATACCCATCAGTAAAGCGGTTAGGTAGATAGACCGCTACTTCCGCCCCCATCTGCTCCAGGGTTTCCTTCATGATAGAAGCGACCGTCATACCCGTCTGCGTCATAATCTCCATAAACTAGGATCTGTTCATAATCTTCAATAGCTTGGCGAATGCGATCCACTGCCTTGTCCATATCGTGAAGCAGGTAGGGATCATGCAGATCTTCTAGCCGCGGTTCAAGAAAACGATCCAGCGCCTCTTCCGTCTGGATCCCTCGTTCTCCCAGTAACTTGGCTGCAGATGCTTCTAATCCTCTCTTTTTTGCTTGCGCCAAAAAAGTATCATCTGAAAAGGGCGCAGCAAACTGCCATTCATATTTTGACGTGATCATCTGTTTTTCTTTTCTCCCTGTCATCTAGTCTTCTTATTATAACATGAATTATTTTTTTCAAATGCGAAAAAAATGATTTTTACAGAAGAAATGAAGAAAAGGATTCCCTATCCGGAAATCCTCTCCATCAAATTTTATAAATCATCCCTGTACAGGCTTGCTCTGAAAGTTCGACAAATCCTAAGGACTGGTAAAAGGCAAGATTTTTCTCGCTCCGTTCAGTGACGAGAAGCCGTTGATAGACGGTGGGGAAGGTCGCTAAAGCCTCTTCTAGGAGTTTCTTTCCGATGCCTTGGCGCTGGTTATCTGGTCGCACCAAGAGGTCCTGTACCAAAAGGACAGAGTGGCCATCACCTACCAAGCGAATGTAGGCGACGAGCTCTTTCTCATCATAGACTCCCAACTGCCAGAGACTGGCTTTAACAGCTTCTTCTAGCATAGCTGGGTTGTTGGTATAATTGGTCCAACCGACCGAGTTGTAGAGTGCGAGTAAGTCTGCCATCGCTGGAATCTCTTGTTTGTACTCTAACATCTTAACTCCTTTTTAACCTATAGTGCTGGAAGAAGGCTATATCCCGATAAGGGGACTCCTGACAAACGGCCAGCTCCATCTGAAGCATGGACTCTCGCCAGCCTTCTTGGCCTTTGAAGTGATTGTCCTGCAAGGCATAAAAGACACGAATTCCCTGGTAGTCCTGAACTTCGAGGGCTAGATCTTCTACTGCTGCACCGAGATCATAGGCCTGGGCCAAGCCCATGGAGTGGGTTTCCAAATCTTGGCCGGCTAAGAGATCAAGCGCCTTCTGAGGATCATTTTCAAAGACGACTGTCTGCAGGACGCGGCCAACTTCATTGTGCTTGACGATGGAGAGTAGGCCACCTGGTTTCAAGAGGCGGGTGAATTCCCTGAGAATCACCTTGCGATCCTCCACATATTCCAAGACATTGTGGCAGAGGATAACATCAAAGCTCGCATCTTCAAGACTTGCTAACTGGTCCAAACTCCCGACGAATTGCTGGTAGGGATGGTCCTGGGCCCGCAAGGCCACCATTTCCTCATTGGGCTCCACAGCAAGGACCTCATTGTCTTTCGCTAGGTGGTTGGCCACCAGGCCAAAGCCACTACCAAAATCAAGCACCCGCTTACCTTTGATGTCCTGTAATTGTTCAAAAAGGATATCATAATAGATCTGTCCCCAGGGTTGCTGGAGGTTTTCTAAATAAGCTTGAATATTGGCTGCCATCCGGTTCCTCCTATTTGAAATTAAACATCTTGCTGGCTAGCTTGTCCGAGATGCGAGGGAAAAGGGTATAGAGCTTGTGGGTCAGGTTCAAAAGCCAAGGCAGATTGAGCTCACGTTTTGCTTTTCCAAAGTTTTTGACAATTTTCTTAGCCACAAAGTCCGGTTCCAAAATGTAGCGATCCACCGCTTTGACATAGCTTCCGTCTGGGTCTGCCTGGTCAAAGAAAGTGGTCCGAATAGGGGCCTGGATTGACCGTCGTCACATGAACACCAAAGGGCATGAGTTCCAAGCGCAGGGCATTGGAGAAGCCAATGGCTGCAAACTTGGTGGCTGAATAAAGGCTAGATTTAGCAGTTGCAACTAATCCCGCCATGCTGACGATGTTAACAATGTGCCCCTTGCCTACTGTCTTCATGCGGGCACCCATCAAGCGTGAAAGGTTCATGAGGGCAAAGGTATTGACTTCAAACATCTCTCGCACCTGCTGGTCAGAAACGCGATCAAAGGTCTCAAAGATCCCATAGCCTGCATTGTTGACCAAGACATCAATCTGCCCATAGCGCTGATAGAGCTCTTCTACCAAGCCTTTGACTGCTGAGGAATCCGTGATATCGATCCCAATGCATTCGGCTTGAGGATGGTCAGCATAGAGTTGTTCCAGTTTTTCTTGATTTCTGCCTAAGAGAATGAGCCGGTCCTCAGGAAGGAGCTTGACCATTTCTTGTGCCAAGCCTCCACTCGCTCCTGTGATGATGATAGTTCGCATCTTAGATCTCCACTTCTTCCAAGTCCTTGACCACATGGACCTTCTCAAACACAGTCGCAGCATCCTTACGCAATTGACTGACGTCCTTGGAGAGGAAGCGGGCACTGATATGGTTGAGTAGAAGGCGTTTGGCTCCTGCTTCACGCGCCACTTCTGCTGCCTGCATATTGGTCGAGTGGCCATGCTTACGAGCAATCTTCTCATCGCCCTTGCCATAGGTAGACTCATGCACGAGAACATCGGCATTGACGGCAAGTCTAATGCTGGAATTGGTCTTGCGGGTATCGCCCAAGATGGTGATGATCTTACCCGGTCGAGGGGCTGAGATATAATCCGCAGCAATGATCTTGGTACCATCTTCCAGGGTAACATCCTGCCCATTTTTGACCTGGCCAAAAAGTGGTCCAAATGGAACCCCTGCTGCCTTGAGCTTGTCTGCGTCGAGGGTCCCTTCCAAATCCTTCTGCATGACCCGGTAGCCGACACAGAAAATGGTGTGGTCCAAGGCCTCGGCATAGACCGTGAACTTATCGGTCTCCATGATTTTCCCAAGTGAACCTTCATCGAACTCATGAAAATGGATCTTGTAAGGCAGGCGTGAACCGGAAACTCGAAGGCTGGTCAAGACAAAGGATTTGATCCCAACCGGTCCATAAATCTCTAGATCCGTCTGCTCTTCATTGGCTTGAAAGGCGCGACTAGAGAGGAAACCTGGCAAACCAAAGATATGGTCCCCATGTAAGTGGGTGATAAAAATCTTGCTGACCTTTCGAGGACGGATGCTGGTTTCTAAGATTTGGTTTTGCGTCCCTTCCCCACAGTCAAAGAGCCAAACTTCATTGATTTCATCCAAGAGTTTGAGGGCTAGACTTGAGACATTACGAGATTTGGACGGCTGTCCCGCACCCGTTCCTAAAAATTGAATTTCCATTGTATTCTTTCTAACTTATATAGATCATAGCGGTCCGATTTTTCGATCGAACGGCGATTTTTCCTGGGTAGGCCCTAGCCAATTGGGCCAATTCGTCCTGGTTGTAGCCAGTCAGGCGGATGCTGCCATCTGCTAACTCTTCAAATTGAGACAAAGCTGACAATTCCTTGGTCTCCACCACCTCTCGATCCGTAACATGGCGCATCAAGATCAATCCTTCCTCTTCATAAACGAGGTAGTGAGGAAAGATTTGCGCAATCTCAAACAAGAGATCCATGCTGATAGCTTCTGCTTGCTGGGCAAAGACTTGAGCCAATCCTTTCTCTCGGTAGCAAAAGCCATAGGCCTTGCCAGACAGATTGAGACGGACAAAGGGTTTGTCCTCCTCGAAGCTGGGACTCGTCTGATAGAGATCAAAGGCCTCAGTGACTTGTTCATAGTAGTCTGTTGCTGCTTCGGGGCTCTTCTTTTGGTAAAGCTCAGCAAAGTAGGCATTGATGACACTGGGCGGTGGCGTGATAAACTGGAGCTTTTGCTCTTCTGTCAATCCCGCTAAGACCCGCTCCAAATAGACCTTGTCGAGACTGGTATAGCCACCATAGCTGAGGGCGATATTAAGATAATCCATGATGATAAAACTCCTCTAGTCTCCATGCATTTTTGGGGGCGATGTAGCCTGTTATGACCTCACCAGTCTCCTCATAGGAACGCTCAGCCAATATGGCAATGGTCTCCAATTCATGGATGCGGTAGGCTTGATCAAAAGGAACCTGAATCGTAAAGGGATGGAAGAGCTCCTGCATCTTTTCAAGTAGAATGTCCTGCAGTTTAGTCCGACTATCGGGATCCTTGGCCGAAACCAGACGATAAGGTGTCTGGGTCGGTGTAAAGTCCGCGACTTTATCAGCTTTATTATAGAGAGTCAAGCGTGGAATCTCCAACATCTCCAAATCCTTCATAATCTGAAGAACTGTTTTTTCATGCTCTTCATGATTGGGATCAGAGGCATCAATGACATGGACCAAGAGATCCACATTCTTGCTTTCTTCCAGGGTCGACTTAAAGCTGGTCACCAACTCTGTCGGTAAGTCCTGAATAAAGCCGACTGTATCTGTCAGAGTTACTTGTAGATTGCCTGTTAGATGAATGCTCTTGGTGGTCGCATCCAAGGTCGCAAAGAGTTCATCTGCCTCGTATTGGGTCTTACTGGTCAAGGCATTCATAATGGTTGATTTGCCAGCGTTGGTATAGCCGATCAAGCCAATCTTAAAGATGGGGGATTCTAGGCGTTTTTCCCGTACCACTTCACGGTTCTTTTCGACCACCTTGAGTTGACGCTCGATATCGGTGATTTGATTGCGGACACTCCGGCGGTTCAACTCCAACTGACTTTCTCCCGGTCCACGGGAACCAATCCCCCCGGCCTGACGGCTGAGCATGATCCCTTGACCCACGAGACGAGGCAAGAGGTACTTGAGCTGGGCCAGATGAACCTGGAGCTTGCCTTCGTGGCTTCGAGCCCGCATGGCAAAGATATCCAAGATCAGTTGCATCCGGTCAATGACCTTTACACCTAAGATTTCTTCTAAATTCACATTCTGGCGAGGGGTCAAACGGTTGTTAACGACAACGGTCGAAACCTCATCTGCATCGACCATTTGGGCAATCTCTTCTAGCTTCCCAGAGCCGACGAAGGTCTTGCTGTCGTACTTCTCCCTCTTTTGGGTGTAGACGCCAACGACTTCTGCCCCGGCTGTCTTGGCTAGACTGGCCAACTCCTCCATAGACATGTCAAAATTCTCCATGCCTTGGAGCTCGACACCAACAATGAGGACCCGCTCCTGTTTTTTCTCAGTTTCTATCATTTAAAAATCTTTCTATATCTTGAAGAATCCGCTCCTTAAAGCCTTCTTCTCCAATCTGGTAAAAATGGACCGTCATCCGATTGCGGAACCAGGTCAACTGGCGTTTTGCAAAACGGCGCGTATTTTGCTTGAGCTGTTCAAGAGCCTCTTCAAGGCTTTGCTCCCCCTTGAAATAAGGGAAGAGCTCCTTGTAGCCAATCCCCTTAGCCGCCTGAACCTCAGGATGGTTGTCATACAGCCCTTTGGCTTCTTCTAACAAGCCCTGCTCAACCATGAAATCCACCCGTCGATTGATGCGGTCATACAAGGCTTGGCGATCATCATCTAAACAGATGATATAGGTTTCATAGGCTGGAGCTAGATTTTCCAAGTCCTGACCGAAATGGGCGATTTCCAAGGCCCGCATAGCCCGTCTGCGATTGATTTGCGGGATCTCAATTCTCTGTTTCGCTACTCGGTCAAACAGTTCTTCATCAGTGAGAGGGGACAAGGACTCCCGATAGGCTAGAATTTCCTCGTGGGCAACATCCCCTCCTAGGTGATAGCCTTCTATGAGACTTTGGACATAGAGGCCTGTCCCTCCAGCAATAATGGGAAGGTGGCCTCGTTCTTGAATCTCCTCGATGGCTTGGCTGGCTTCTGTCACAAAATCATAGGCCGAGTAAGTCTCTGTCACCTCGCGAACATCGATCAGATGATGGGGAGCTCCTGCTTGCTCTTCTGGGCTGGCCTTGGCTGTTCCGATATCTAGGGTGCGGTAAACCTGCTGGCTATCTCCGCTGATGACCTCCCCGTTAAAGCGCTGGGCCACCTCGATAGCGAGGGCTGTTTTGCCAACAGCGGTCGGTCCCACTATCACAATTATCTTGTTTTTTTCATCGTTTTTTTCCTTGCAAAAATCGCATTTTTTTCGTTACCATATATTATAACATAAAAAAATTTAAAGTTCTAAAAAGGAGAAATTCTCATGGCTAAAGGATTTGGTAAAGGTTTTGTTACTGGTGTTGCTGGTACAGTTGTCTGCTGTAGCAGGTGCAGTTTACACATTCAAGAAAAAAAAGTAATCGAGCCTGAAGAACAAAAAGCAGCTTTTCATCGAAGAAAACCGCAAAAAGCAAAGCACGTCGTCGTGTATCACACTAATCAAAGAAAAAAACTCCGGGAAACCGGAGTTTTTTGTGAATGTAGACAAACTATTTTTTTACATTACTGGTTAGATAATTTTTTTCAAAAAGTTATTTATTATTTAAGATTTTTAAGCAAGTCAAAAACTTTCCGCTGTGAGAAAAGTGCTAGAAACACGATTGTTTCTAGCACACGGGAGTTTTTGGGAACCTTAGGTCCAAAAACTAAGTCATGGAACTTCGTAGAAGTTCGCTGACGTCCGTACTCACCTAAGGAAAGTTTTTTTCAGAAGAATTTATCTTTAATCTAAAAACTCCGGGAAACCGGAGTTTTTTTGTGTTCTTATCGTTCTTTTCAACATCTTGGTGGCAAGATCTAGCATCTCTACTGCCATTTTGGTAGTGCTCGTCCAACAAATCGTAGACGGCATCTTCCGATAAGACTCCACAGTAGACCTCTTCAGGGAAGTCTGGTTGATTGGACAATTCGACATCGTCCATGTAGACCTGGCTAGTGTAGTAATCACGAAGGGCGATATAGCTAGACTGGCCAGCTTCTATCCGTTTCAAACATGCTTCAAGCTCTTGGATTAAGCCTTGGTAGGTGTTGAGATGACCTTCCATCTCTTGGATTCGTTCAATTGGGGTCATGAGTTGTCCTTTCTATCTGCTAGAGAAACGACTTGCAACTGCTCACCACCCAGTAAGATCAAATAGGATTCAACCTGATCCACACCATATGAGCGGCGGAGGGCTTCTGCGTAGAGTTCCAGTTGGGCTTGGTAGCGATCCAGCAATTCTTGAGGATTCCGGTAACGGTCTGTCTTGTAGTCAAAGAGAAGAATCCGATCTTCCAATAGTAGGTAGCCGTCTAAGATCCCCCGGACCACAAAGTCCTGGCCACTAGCTGGATCCGTCTTGAGCATGGCAAAGGGTGCTTCACGATAGACCTTGTCGGACTCTTTGAGCAAGAGTTGCCCCAAGTCGGTCTGGAAGAAGGCCAAGACCTTCTTGAGGTCGATTCGCTTCTTGACAGCTAGGCTGGCATTGACTTCTTGGAGAACCATTGCTAGGCTCTCCATGGTTGGAACCGTCATCAATGGGATCCGTTGCATCAATTCGTGCAGAGCACTACCGACTCGCTGCTCCTGTCACAGCTTCTTCCTTGCCAAAGGTTGGAAAGTCAAAGCTTGGTAATGGGAGGTCAGCTTTTTTTCCATGAAGTCCACTCCTTCGACATCTTGGATAGGTTCATAGAATTTCTTGATTTGACTTGGTGTCCGCACGCTCGGAAGTTGGATGGCTGCTTGGTACTGGGTGTTGAGCCGGTCCACTGATTCTAAGACATCCAGGGCACGGCGGATCTCTTCTGATTGCCGGTTGTCCTTGAGGTCATCGACTGGGAGAGAAGACTTCAACTCCAAGTGACCGATTTGCTCCGGCGTCAAGTCTTGGTCGGTCACAAAGCGGGTCTGATAGGCCAAGTGTTGCTGGGCAAAGACTGCCTGGATGGCATAGAGCCAGTCTTGGAAACAATTGATTTCCTTACGAAGGGCTGGACTCAAGCGGCCATTGACACTGGCTCCCCATTTTTTCTCTTCTAACTTATCCTGCCGACCCTTGCCCACCAAATAGAGCTTGCGCTCTGCCCGGGTCATAGCGACATAGAGAAGGCGCATCTGCTCCGATAAGGCTGCTAGACGAATTTCCTCGACATTTCGCTGGTAAGGCAGGGTCTCAATGACCAAGCGTACCGACTCGGGAAGTCCCTCTTGATCAGACTCGATAGGGAGATTCGCAACATACTTGATCCCGACCCCATTTTTCCGACTGATGACAGCATTGGTGGAAAGTTCCTTGCCGACAAACTTTTTGTCAGTATTGAGGATAAAGACATAAGGAAACTCGAGTCCCTTGCTCTTATGGATGGTCATGAGTTGGACAGCATCCTTAGGAACTGCCTGGGCGACATTAGCCAAGTCGTGTTGGTTTTCCAAAATCTTATCAATCATGGAGATGAAGCGTGGCAAACCTTTAAAACTAGAGCTTTCGAAGTCATTTGCCCGAAGGGTCAAGGCATAGAGATTGGCCTGCCGTTGGGCTCCATTTGGCAGGGCACCCACATAATCATAATAGTGGCGATCCTGGTAAATCTTCCAGAGCAGGTCATAGAGAGAATGAGTCTGAGCATAGTCACGCCAGGCTTCCAATGTCTCCATAAAGCGGGTGAGCTTCTCTCTCAAGCTGGAATCGATCAAATGAGGAGCACTCCCTGTCTGGTCTAGGGCGTGTTGCAGTTTCTCATAGAGATTCTCTGCCTTCTTGCCTTCAACTCCCTGTAAGGCTAAACGAGCCAACTGGTCCTCATCAAACTCAAACATGGCTGATTTCAGGAGGGCCACCAAGGGATAATCCTGCAAGGGATTGTTAATGGTCCGGAGGGTGTCCAAAAGGACCATGACTTCAACTGACTGGAGGTAGTTTTCCTCTCCTCCATCTGCAACGATAGGAATCTGATAGGCTTCAAAGGCTGAAAGCACCTTGTCGTTGCGAGTCCGAGAAGCCGTTAAAAGCGTCATATCCTTGAAAGGTACACCCTCTTCATTGTGGAGGCGGATGATCTCCTTGATGACCAAAAGGACTTCACCTGAGGATAGACTATCCCCTTCTTGCTCCTCGTCTTCACCTGTTTCATCCACTTCCTGACTGCCATCATAGAGCAGGAACTCTGTCTCATAGGCCGGTGTCGGCTCTTTCTTATCCGGATTGCCCGCAATCAAGCGATGGCTCTGGTCATAGAGAATTTCTCCAACTTCCTCATCCATGAGACGTTCAAAGACATGGTTGGTCGCTTCTAAAACCTCTACATGGCTACGGAAATTCTCCTTGAGCAGAATCAATTTGCCATCTGCCCCTTCTTCTTGGTAGGCCTTAAACTTGTCATTAAAAATCTGTGGGTCTGCCTGACGGAAGCGGTAGATAGACTGCTTAATATCTCCCACCATGAAGCGGTTGTGGCCATTAGACAAGAGCTCCAACATCCGCTCTTGAGTATGGTTGGTATCCTGGTACTCATCGACCATGACCTCGTGGTAGCGCTCCTGATAGAGCTTGCGGATATGAGGAAATTCTTCTAGAATCTGGATGGCAAAATGGCTGATGTCGCCAAATTCAAAGGCATTTTCCTGCTTTTTGCGCTCTAAATATGCAATCGAGAAAGCTTGGACAAAATCCCTAAGCAAGACCAGCAAAGGCATGGGCTCATCCTTGAAGCGAATCTGATAGGTTAGTTGATAGTGCTGGGAAGCTGCTGCCCGCAAGGCTTCGATGCGTTCTTTGCGTTCGTCATTAAAGGCAGTAGCTAACTCTTTCAGGTCTTCTTTTCGTGTCGTGATGGTCAGACTTCGTCCTCCGCTGGCACGGGAGATCAGGACCACCCGCTCTAAAACCTCAAAAATGGCTTCCTGGCTGGACTGCTCATTAAGACTAGCGATTAAGTCTTGAATAGCAGTGACATTCTCTTGGTACTTGGCCCCAGAAAAGGCTTGCCCCTCATTGGCCAGGTGGAAGGTAAAGAAAGATTCCAGTTCAAAGAGTTGCTCTTTTACCTCTTGGGCTAACTTAGCTAAAGCCTCATCGTAATCAAGTTTCTGATAGCCTTTGAGGAATGACTCCTCTAGCCAGGCCTGGGGATCCGCAGTGGATTGGAGGAAGTCTACCAGTGCATAAACCTGGTCCTTAAAACCAGCTAGCGACTTGCCCTTTCCTGTAAAGTTCTTGACCAGACGACTAAAGAGGCGGTCAGGCCCTTGCTCCTCATAAAAACGCTCAAAGACTTGTTCAAAACAGTCATTCTTGAGCAAGTACTGCTCGCTCGCACTTTGGAGGATGCGAAAGGTCGGCGAGAGGCCTAATAAATAGCCATATTTGGAGACCAGGCGTTGCGTGAAGGCATCCATGGTTCCGATATCACTAGTTGGTAATTCTGCAATTTGTTGGGCCAAGTGGTGCTTGAGCTCCTCATCTTGACTGGCCTTGAGACTTTTCTCCAACTCTTTTTCTAAGCGTTCCTTAAGCTCGGTTGCTGCTTTGACGGTAAAGGTTGAGATGAACAATTGCTGGATGGAAATCCCCCGGTGCAATTGATCCAGGATCCGTTGGACCATGACGAAGGTCTTCCCAGAACCAGCCGAAGCTGAAACTAGGATATTGGTCCCTGATGAATAGATGGCTTCTATCTGCTCAGGGGTCCGTTTTTGTTCCTTGTCAGACTGGGCCTCCTGAACTTGGAGGTCTTGAATCTGCTTAGGACTTAAAAATTCAATTGGTTTCATTGATTCAATTCCTCCTTCATTTTTTCTATCCAGGCCTGGCGGAGCTTGTCACCGACTGGGCGTTTCTCGTAGTGACTTGGATCCAATTTTTCCAAGAAGCGGGCTTGTCCTAGGTGGAGATTGGCTTCAAATCCTGTAATAGACTTGTATTGTTCTACATAGGGAGCAATGCTTCTCCCATTTTCAGTATAAGGGTTAATCGCAAAGTTACCAGACAAGATCCCTTTGGCTGCTTGTTGATAGAGATGGGCATTGTAGAGTAAGAGCAGGTCTAGCTCCTCTTGACTCAGGAGCATGGCCTTGTTTTTCTCATAGTTTTCTCCAAGCTGGCTGGCCTGATCTGCCAAGAACAGACCCTTGTATTGTTGGGATTTTAGAACCGCTTGGACAACATCATCGACCGCCTTGGTATCCTTGAGAGCCACCAAAGGATCCGTCATCTGCAAGTACATGGCTCCAAAGATCCCCTTGTCAGGATCAAAGTCCTGAAAGTCTTTGATAGCGGACAGATAGGTTGGCAATTGGGAGTTGAGACCGTTAAAGAACTTCTCAAAATTAAACTTGGTCTCACTGGACTTGTAGTCCACCACTCCCAAAGCTCCTGTATCAGACAGCCGGTCAATCCGATCAACCTTGCCCTTGACCAAGAGCGGACGACCATCTTCTAGGGTTAAGAAGGGACGATCTGCCTGGCCGAAGAGAGCTTCTTCTCCAATGGTTTCAATGCGATCATTGTGAGCGAGGACACGTCCCGTTGCCCGAGCGGTATCCAGAAGCAATTCTTTTGAAAAAGCAGCCATGGCATTCTCCTGATAAAGGAGGGCAAACTCTGTCTCCTGGCTGGTTTCGCGAATGGCCTTGTTCAAGCGCTCATCAAAATCTCCTTCTGAAGGATCTTTTAGCACCCGTTCAAAAATTCGGTGCAAGAAATTCCCATGGCTTCTCGCATCTGGTCGCAAGTGCCACTCCTCTTGCAAGCCCAAGACATAGTGGAGATAATAGCTGTATTGGTTTTGGTAGTAGGTGTTGAGAGCTGAAGCGGATAAAGATAGAGCCTGACCTTTAGGATAAAGGGCTTCAAGGGTCTCATCTTCTAGGACCTTGGTCGTCAAGCTATGGCTGATTTGCGGGATATGCAAGCCTTCTGACGCTAATTTTTTCCGAAGAACACGAATGGCTACTGCCCAGAAGGTCGCTTCTTCCTTGCTCAACTCCTGGTCAATTTCTCCCTGGTGTAATTCAATCAGTCGAGCTAAGAGGGCCTGGTAAGACCCCATATCTTCACTAGAGGCCCTTGCCTTCTTCTCAATGACATGTAGAGTAAGCGGTGCCTTGGTCAGCTCAAGCAAGTAAGGGGACATCTTATCGTCCACCTCATTGACAAGGATAGGACTGGACAAGACTAAGTGTTTGGTGGCTGCATTGAAGAGAGATAGGGCGACGAAGCGATTCTTCCGTAAGTTGTCCTGACTGGCAATTTGGAGATTGGCCTGTTCGTCTGAAGCTTGGTTCAAGACCTGACGCTCCTCATCCGTCAGCAAGGATTGGTCCTTGACAATCTTAGGGAAGCGCTCCTGGGTCAAGCCGATGGCATAGACATAAGGAGCTGATAAGGGCTCAATCAAATCATAGGACTGAACCGTCACTACATCCACTGTCGCCGGGACCGTCCGATAGCTTGCCAACAACATTCCTGATAAGAGGATGCTTAGGAAATCATCCAAGGTCACCTTCATCTGCTCAAAAACTTGGGCAAATTGCTCTAGTACATGGCTAAAAGATTTCCAGACTTGATCATAGCGTTCCATCTCCTGCTCCGAACAACGACTGGCCAACTCTTGCATGTTTTGAGCCAGCTGTGCATCTTGACAAAACTGGGCAAACTTCTTCAGCAGTCCCTGGCTAGTCTGGCTCTTGGTCTTGTAAAAATCCTGCAGAGGACTGATGACTTGCTGGCGAATCTGATTGAGACGCTCTAGGTCAAATTTGTCCTGGTGGTTGGCTGTAAAGTCACGAGAAAGGCAGCCAGACCCTTGATCTCTGCAAAACGAACATATTGTTCAAAATGGTCGATATCCTCTCGTGTTAGCGTTCCATAAAGCCCTGTCTTCAAGAGATTGACCACATCCTCGGTCAAAAACCGATAGCGACGAAGACGGTCTAAGGATTCCACCCATTGAACCAGAGGATGCTGGGACATGGACTCACTCTTTCCAAGATAGAAGGGAATCTGGTACTGGTCAAAGATGGTCTTGAGCTGCAGCTGATAAGCATCCACATCCCCCAATAGGACTCGAATATCTTTGTAACGAGCTCCCTCATACAGACGCTGGCGAATGGAGCGGGCTACAGCCTCTAATTCTTCCTTTTGATGGTTACAGGTCCAAATCTCTACTGCTTCTCGATCTTGATCAGACAGCTCACCCTCTACCTCTGTAAAGTCATAACGAGCTTCCAAGATCCGCGTCATACGACTAAAGGCATCCTCTTTTCCTTGACCGACGTAGCTTGGCGTGACCTGGTAGGTCCTAGCCAAGTCTAGCAGGAAGTCGACACTAGCCTGGTAGAGATTGCCCTCTCGAAAGCTCGAGCGATAGGCCTTCTCACTGGCATAGGCCCCGATAATGATCTCGACACCCTTGTCATGTAGCAAATGAACCAGGTAGTCCTCCTCGGCTGAAAAACGGGTAAAGCCGTCAATCACTAAGGCCAAATCCTTTAACTCCTCATCCAAATCTCCCTTGATAAGGTGAGAGGCAAAATTAGCCAGCTTAGACTCAGACTCAAAGGCGCCTGCGACTAACTGGTCTTGGACAGCCTTCAAGATATGGACCAGATCTTCTCTCTTTTCCTGATCTGGCAAGGCATCCAAGTCGGATGCTGTCATCTGGGCAGTCTGCAATTCATGAAAGAGCTGGATCAATTGTTGGATAAACTGGGGATCCTTCTTGAGACGGGCATAGACCTTGAGCTCTTCATCCGGCATCTGAGAAAGCACCTTAAAAAAGAGCATGCCGAGACCGATATCATCGAGCGACTCCTGCTGGTGGCTTTCATTGAGGGTAAAATAGCGTGCCATCTGGGCAAAGCGCGTAATGGTGATAGCAAAAGAAGCCTTCTGGTCGAGGAGTTGCAAGACTTTGCCTTCCTTTTCAAAGGACAGAGAGTTGGGCGCGATATAAAAGACCCGCTTCCCTTCAGCAACCAAGCGATTGGCTTCATCTACCAAAACCTGGGTTAAAGGCGTTCGAATATCTGTATAGACTAATTTCATAATGTTAGGATTCCTGTAAAATGATAGTTCTATTATACCATCTTTGCGCCTTTTCTACAGGGATTTTCCTAGAGTTCAAGCAAGTCAAAGCAGATAAAAATGAGGCTGGGACAAAAATCCTAGCCTATCAATTGTCTTTGAATTATCGAGCAAGACGCAGTGGTTGAGTGGGCTCTTCTACGCTGATTTTCATCAGCTTTTACAGCCCTACTCAACTGTGCGGAGGTGGGACAACGAAATCGAATTCTATCGAATTACCGATTTCTGTCCCACTCTCTTTTCAACTATTTTTTTAGCTTCCCCAGTTGATCAAGAGATAGAGTATGCTAGAGCCAAACATATCGGCCAAAGCATGCATGAGGAAGAATGGCAAGAGGTTCTTGATCACCTTTTTGTAGAGGACATAATAGAAGAGTCCATAGATGACACCGATGACCACTGCCCAAACCAAACCTTGGTAGGTATGGAAGGAAATCCGAATCAAGGTCGAATAAGCCAGGGCCCACCACTTGTACTTCTGATTAACTGATGTCATGACTCCTAAGAAGAAGAACTCTTCGTAGAAACCATTGAGCAAGGCATAAGCAATCGCCATGGGACTGAGTGCTAAGAACTTGTGGATAATCTGCATGGGATCAATATAAGCAAAGAGATTAACATTGAAGTAATCATACTCTCCGCTCACCGTTGTCACGATATCCCCAAACAAACCGACGATGGCAAAGATAAAGGGTACCCAAAAGAGGACAGACCATTTGAAGCGAATCGGCAGCTGTTTAAAATCGAAATTCCTGAGAAGCAAGTAAGCCAAGGCAATGGCTAATAAGATGATCTGCAAGGTGAAGTTGCTGGAATATGCTGCCCCATCCGTGGCAGTATTGGTAGCTGTCTCCGTGGCTGTGCTAACGGCTTGAGCAACCGGCTGAAAGCTTGCTATAAAGGCTTGCGTCGACCAGACAATAAACTGCCCAAACATAATGGTGGTCACAATAGCGATATCATACCATTTGAGCTCTTTTAAAGGCTTTTCTGGACGTATAAACTTAAGAATTTTCATCATTCATCCTTCTATTCCCACATTGGAAGTATTTTTGGTAGTTCTACTATAAAAGAATATGCTTAAAGAAACTTTAATTCTTAGCTAGTAATAAAATTGTTATAAATAATTTGCTGTTATTACAATATAAAGATAAATTTTATTAATAACTTTCCTTATGTGAGTACGGACGTCAGCGAACTTCTACGAAGTTCCATGACTTAGTTTTGAACCTAATGTTTCAGAAACTCCCGAGTGCCTGAAACAATTGAGTTTCAGGCACTTTTCTCACGGCGGAAAGTTTTAATCTATATTGAAAAGACTTTAAAATAAGAAATCGTTGATTTCTTTGAAGAATAATCTAGGTTAATTTATGTATAGAACAGTTTGTCTATATAAAAACGACCAGTTGGTCGTTTCTTTATTTCTATTCCTCTAAGAGGTCTTGAATTCTATCTAGATACTGGTTGTCTGTCACTGCCATTACTCGCACCCCTTCCGGCCAAATAAAGTCAGGATGAAGCTGAATCTGAAGCGGTTGGTCTTCCGCATCTCGATAACCAATAATATTGAGATGGTACTCTTCTCTGACCGCCAAGTCTTGAAGGTTTTTTCCTACCCAGCTAGCTGGAACCGTGAACTCAGCCACCACCACTGCTTCATCCAACTGGAAGACTTCAATCCCGTGTTGGAAGAGGATCATCTTGGCTAGGGACATCCCGGCTTCTACCTCAGGTAAGATGACCAAATCAGCCCCAATCTTCTCAAGGACTTCCTTGGTCACTTCATTCTTGACCTTGGCAATGACTCGCTCAACGCCCAATGCCTTACAGTGCATGACAGCTAGGACACTGGACTCCAGGTTTTCACCTGTCGCGATAACGACTGTATCACAGTTCCCAATATCTGCCGCATCCAGGAGGTCCATTTCCGTAATATCTCCAACAATTCCAGTTGTAATCATGGATTCATACTGGTTGATCACATCTTCGTGATCGTCAATTGCAATGATATCCACATCCTGGTCCTGCAGGGTTTTTAAGACACTCTGTCCAAAAATCCCTAATCCCAGAATTCCAATGGTTCGATTTGCCATAAGTCTCTCCTATCCGATAATGATGTCTGCCTTGGCATACTGCAAGGCATCTGCCTTCTTGGCTTTGTAATTGTTCAAACTGACCATGAGGGTCAAGGGACCGATCCGTCCGATAAACATAAGAATCATGATGATGCCTAGTCCCGCTCCATTTAAGGTTGAGGTCACATTAGCCGTCACTCCGACTGTTGCTAGAGCGGATACCACCTCAAAGACCAAATAGATAAAGCGTTGGCCATCCGGCGTCACCAAACAGATTCCTAATAGACCCAGTAAGAAGGTCAACTGGAAAATCACCGCCGTCCCAAAGGAACGTTGAACAATGTCTGGCGCGATCGTTCGTTTTCCTAAATTGGTATGTGGCAACCCGAGCAGTTCCTTGCGAGCCAAAAGAACTAAAACCAGGAAGGTCGTAATTTTCATCCCTCCTGCTGTCCCGCCTGGTGCTCCACCTAGAAACATCTGCAAGAGATAGATAAAGAGTGTCACTGGCCGGACTGCTGTATAATCTAAGGAGGCAAAACCGGCTGTCCGCATGCTGACGGTCTGGAAAAAGCTGACCAAGACCTTCTCTCCCAATGGCAGAGACCCAATGGTTGCTGGATTATCAAACTCGGTCAAGAGACTGGTTACTGTCCCAAAGAGGAGAATCGCAGCTGTTAACCAGAGAACCACCTTGGTGTGAAAGCGAAGAGTCCGTCGTCCGGATTGGTTACGAGTCTTTGAAGCGAGGTCAAACCAAACCATAAAGCCCAAACCGCCTGTGATAATTAGGGCAGACAAGGTTAGGTTGACCAGCCAATCAGTCTGGAAACTCATCATGCTATCGCCCCCAAAATTATCAAAGCCCGCATTACAAAAGGCGGAAACCGCGACAAAGATAGAGTTAAAGATTCCATGGCCCCAGCCGAAGCGAGGGATAAAGCGGGTCATGAGGAACAAGGCTCCCAACCCTTCGATGGTAAAGGTAGTAATGAAGATGGAGCGCACAAAACGGGCCAAGCTCTGGTTATTCCTAAAGCTAAAACTGTCCCGGATGGTCTGCCGGTCCTTGTAACTGAGCTTTTGTCGGCTCTCCATAAAGAAGAGACCGATAAAGGTCAAGATACCTAGGCCTCCGATCTGGATCAAAAGCATACAGATCAATTGCCCCCAACCATTATAGGTCGAAGCCACCGACTGGGTAAAAAGCCCTGTCACACAGACCATGGATACCGCTGTAAAAAGATGGTCGACATAGCCTGCTGTTGAGCTTGCTTGCTGGACAAAAGGCAGACTCAGTAAGAGCGAGCCGATTATGATAACCAAGGCAAAGCTGAAAAAGATCCGCCTTGCCGGAGACAGACCTTTGATCTTGGACTGCCACTGTTTAAAAAATGATTTGACTAACATAGCTTCATTGTATCATAAAAGTGGATTGGACTCACAAGTGATGAATCATTTCTAGGCATAATTCTAAGGCCTTCTCAAATGCCTCAGATCCCCAGTCACGCTGATCATAATTTTCCAGGTCGGCAAGAGAATCTGCGGTAAATAGGAGCAAGCCCCAAACCGCCCCACGAAGCTGGGCCACTGCAGCAAGAGAGGCACACTCCATCTCCACCACACTACACCCTTCTTCGATGCGATAGGCGACCTTATCAGGCGTTTCTCTATAAAATCCGTCCGTCGACCAGGTCATGACCTCTTGATAAGGAATTTCTTTTCCTTTCAAGACCGTTTCAATAGCGGTCAGTGCTCGCCTATCCACTTCGATATAACGGGAAGGCGCTACATAATGGTAACTAGCTCCCTCATCTCGCAAGGCCTTGGTCGGGATCAAGAAGGCATTTTCTTCCATGTCCACCAAGACGCCACAGCTACCTGCCGATATGATCTTCCTCACCCCATAGCCAATCAACCAATCCATGAATTGGGCAGCAGGGGCAGATCCGACTGGCGCTTGCGCCAAGCAGATATCCTCTCCTTGGTGCTCCATGACATAAACCGGATAGATCTTGGTAGCTGAGACAAAGCTAGCTACTTGCTTAGCACTAACAGCTTTTGCAAAGCGGTCAATCACATCCTCTAAGAAAGCATAAACGCATTTTTCAGGTAGGTGCAGTTCTAACCCCTCATGGGTCGGCATAATGACTGCTTGTGGGTTGTCGTCAAACTCTAAAATAGGAATTTCATGTTTATGGATCATTTGTTGCCTCCAAACTTGTTTGTAATATTATATAAGTCCATCTAGCCGGTGTCAAGAAAAGATAGCAAAAAGGACTATTTCCCTTCCACAGCAACTCCCCATATAACTGAATACTTTCAACTATGATATAATGGGGACAGTACAAGGGAGGAAACCTATGTTACAAGAACTAGCCTTTACAGGCCAATGGAGACACTATCAAGAACGCGTTCTCGATAAGAGTGACGCTTTTATGGCGGATGGCCACCTACATTTGGTAGCAGCTCCTGGCTCTGGAAAAACAACCCTGGGAATCGAATTTATCAGACGCTTCGGCCAGCCAACCCTGATCTTGGCTCCTACGGTCACCATTCGTCAACAATGGGTGGACCGGATTATCCAAGCATTCTTGAGTGATGAAAGCCAAGCGGAGCAATTGATCTCTCAGGACCTCAAACATCCTAAGCTGATTACAGTGGCTACCTATCAGGCTCTACACAGCGCCATGAACCAAGTCGTCGGTCAATCACAAGCTGAGGATACCGATGACCAGGCAGAGATTGAAACATTTGATTTCAAAGGCTTTGATATCTTTACTACTTTCAAAGCCATCTCACTCGGCACCCTTTGTTTAGACGAGTGTCACCACTTACGCAATGAATGGTGGAAAAGTTTGGAAGCCTTTCGTCAAGCCTTCCCTGACTTAAAAATGATCTCCCTTACTGCTACCCCGCCCTATGAAGGAGATCCTGCCCTTTGGGATCGTTATATCCGCATGTGTGGTGAGATTGATGAGGAAATTACGGTTCCCGAATTGGTCAAGGAAGACACCCTTTGTCCCCACCAAGACTATGTCTACTTCGCCTTTCCAACCAAGGAAGAGCAAGAGCAGTTGGATGCTTTTAGCCAACAAAAGAATGCTCTCTTGCAGCAACTGACTTCCGATCCCCTCTTTTGCCAAAACCTCCAAACCTGCCAAGCCTTATCGGGTCAGATCAGCGATGATGAATTGCTCAATGAGCCCAAGTATCTCTCTGCTACCCTGATCTTTCTTCGAAGCAAGGGAATCGCCTTTCCCAAACGTTTCCAGGACCTTTTAGGAGCCAAGAAACTACCTGCTTTCACCCTGGACTGGCTTGAAATTCTCCTGCAAGGCCTGCTCTTTCAGGTACCTCACTGGTACAATCTACCTGAGGAATACGAGAAGCAACTGCTTCATGAATTAAAAGCAGCCAGCTTGATCGATCGAAAACAAGTCAAACTGGTCCGCAACAAAAAACAAGACCTTCTGCTCAACCAATCCCTCGGAAAACTAAATGCTGTCCGAGAAATTTTCAAGACCGAATACCAGGCTCTTGGAAGCAGACTGCGCCAACTGGTCCTAACAGACTATATTCGCCAAGACTTTGAAGTTCATCTCGGGGATAAGGACGCCCAATTTACTCAATTGGGAGTGCTCTCTTATTTCGAATCTATCCGCAGGGAAAGCTTAGAGCAAGCAACTCCTCCTGCCATCGCTGTCTTAACCGGTAGCATCGTCATCATCCCTACGGTCGCTAAGCCAAGATTAGAAGAACTTCTAGGAGAGAATCGTTTGACTTACCAAAGTGTCGGCCAATTATCTCCTGATGACTTTCTCAAGGTTCGCTTGGTTGGTTCTCAACATGATTTGGTGACAGCCGTGACCCAGCTCTTTCAAGAAGGGCTCATTCAAGTCGTCATTGGAACCAAGTCACTTCTAGGAGAAGGCTGGGATGCTCCTTGCGTCAATTCCCTTATCCTAGCGAGCTTTGTCGGCAGTTTTATGCTCAGCAACCAAATGCGAGGCCGTGCCATCCGAGTGTGGCCTCAGGAGCCAGACAAGACTAGTAATATCTGGCACCTGGTCTCCATCAATCTTTCCCTAAAGAAATGGTATGAAAAGTCCGATCTTGAAAAGGAAGAAATCGAAGCCATCACTGATCAGTTGAAAGAATACAGTCCTGATCTGGAGCTCTTAGAAAGACGGATGAAGCAATTTTTAGGTCTCCATTACAAAGAGCCCTTCATCGAATCTGGTATTGAACGTCTAGCCTTTGACAATATCCGCTATACCAAAAAACAGTTGCAGAAACTCAATGAAGAAACCTTAGAGCGCTCCACCCATCGTCAAGAACTCCGGGATGGCTGGCAAAAAGCCCTGCCGATTCTGGAGAATATGGAGATTGCAAATGAGGTCCAAGTGGATAAACACTTCCTGCCCCTGGCCCTATTTTTTGACGCCAGGAAGCTAGCTCGCTGGCTGACGGCCGCTGCTTTGACCGATGCTTTCGCCAACCTGATTTACTATTCACATAGAGGAGGAGGGAATAAAGCGTCTCTTATTCTTCTATTCTTCTTAGCTGTCCCCGCACTCCTTGCTTGGCTTCGCTACTATCTCTATAAGAGCCCTTATAAACGGCTAGAAGTCTTTGGCCAGGCTATCCACCAAGCCCTACTCCTTTCTGGCCAGATCCAGACCCAAGAAACCCGCATCCAAGTCGTACGAGACAGAAAGGATGCCATCAACACGCTGATCTATTTGAAGGGCGGAACCATGCGGGAGAAGGAACTCTTCTCGCAAACCATGATCGAGTTTTTCGCACCGATTGAAAATCAGCGCTATATCTTGAAAGCACAGGAAAAGGTGTCCGATCAGACAGAATATTTCGCTGTACCAAGCCTCTTTGACAAACGGAAAGAGGATGCCCAAGCCTTTGTGGCGCAAATCCGAAAGAGTATAGGCAAGTATGACCTCGTCTATACTCGAAGTGCGGAAGGTCGTGCCATTCTCCTTGATGCGCGCATCAAGGCCCTAGCCAACAAACAAGAGCGCACCTTTACCAAGAAGCAAGTGATGTCAGATTTGAAATAAGATTTTATTTCACTATAAAAGAAAAGTCTAGTAGATTCATTTCTACTAGACTTTTTCATTACTCAATCACAATCATAGCCTTAATGG
>BNJU01000584.1_pt1 | contig 141587 bp, 163 predicted proteins | sample 8539281 | NCBI WGS metagenome assembly BNJU01 (sample SAMD00202456, study PRJDB9452) | human saliva metagenome | isolation source: human saliva | place: Japan
TCAGGCGTGCGCGTCACCATTGAGCTACAGCCGCGTATCCGTAATGGACATATCTAGTGTAGCGTGTGTTTGGGTTTTTCGCATACCGGCCGGGTGCGTGCCTCATCACCCCGTCCGGTAGTGCCCCGCCGCCGTGCCGTTCAGAACCGATGCGGGCGCAATTGTGCGGCACGCCCTAAAATTTGCGGCGCTTCGGTGCGCACGGGAGGGGATACACTAGGTATCCTTAGAGAGTGCTTATCTCAGACCGCGATATACGACAGGAAATTGCTGACGGGCGCATCGTGCTCGACCCGTTCGACGACTCGATGATTCAGCCAGCCAGTGTTGATGTGCGCATCGACCGTTTTTTCAGGCTGTTCGATAACCACAAGTACCCGTACATTGACCCGTCGCAGCCGCAGGAAGACCTCACCCGCCTGGTTGAGGTTGCCCCCGATGAGCCTTTTATTCTGCACCCGGGTGAGTTCGTTCTCGGCTCAACCTACGAGAAGGTGACTTTGCCGTCGGATGTGGCGGCGCGTCTTGAGGGGAAGTCGTCGCTGGGGCGTCTGGGTTTGATGACGCACTCCACGGCCGGGTTTATTGACCCCGGATTTTCGGGGCATGTGACCCTGGAACTGTCGAATATGGCGACTCTGCCGGTCATGCTGTGGCCGGGTTCTAAAGTGGGCCAGTTGTGCTTCTTCAGGCTCACGAGCGAGACTGAGCACCCTTACGGTTCGGGCGCTTACGGCAACCGCTACCAGGGTCAGCGCGGGCCCACGGCTTCGCGCAGCTACTTGAACTTTCACCGTACCGAGATTCCCGTTACTGAGAATCCCGCAGATTAGCCGGGGTTTATTGTCCTGATGGCTAAGAGAAAAGAGAATACTGTTGTTCCCTACAATGGTTGTGCGGCTCGCTGGCGCCCAACTGAAGGTGGTGTTTGGTCCCGGCGCTGACGAGCAGTTCGTGAGCAAGGTGGAGCAGATTTGGGCTACCCTCGACCCGGTGCTGTGATGAGAGCGTTGAGGCGGCTGTTGAGGCGACCCGCTCCGTGGCGCATATGCTCGTGGCGCATGATGGCAGCAGAAACCTGTTTGATGAGGTCCCGCAGCTGATGAACGGTTTCGAGACCATGCAGATGGTGAACGTCACCCGTGAGGCTGAGGCGCTGCAGTCCATGACGTCCATGCTCACGGTCGCTAGTGATCCAGCAGCTGGTGGGTGGTTCTAGGTGCTGCTGCATGCCGCCGCCATTGGTGACCCCGCCACGAAGCGTGCCATTACTTTTGGTGGGGGCATCCGGCAGCGGTAAAACCACTCGCCTCCCGCTACCTGGGGCAGCGTTTGGCGTACCTGACGGATGAGACCACCATTATTGAGCGCACCACCGGTGCCGTGGTGCCGTACCCGAAGCCGCTGTCGGTCATTGTGGCCCCTGACGAGACCGAAGGAGCAGCAGAACCCCGCCGAGCTGGGGCTGAACGTGGTTGCTGCGGACGATCACAGCTACCGTCTTGAGCGTGTGGTGATCATTGACCGCCGTGACGAGCCGACCTCCCGCGTATTGAGCCGGTGCCGCTGGCGCAGGCGCTTATGACGATCTGTGAGCAGACCTCGGGGCTGATGTTCACCCGTGAGGGCTGCGCAGCATCGCCGACGTGATTATTGAAAGCGGCGGTGCGTGGCGTCTGGTGTATTCGGAGGTGCAGCAGGCTGAGCCGCTGGTGTATCAGCTGCTTAGCGGTGAGGGGCTGCCGGAGCGTGAGGCCGAAGGGTACCAGACGTTTGAGCCTGCAGACGCCCCTGCCGAACGTGTTCGCTAACGGTACTGTGACGGTGGCTCGCGCGCCCGGTAGTGAGGGTACCTGGTGGGGAGGAGACGTTCCTGCTGCACCGCGGTGAGGCCCTGAACGAGCTGTCGGGGTTCGCAGCCGAATGCTGGATCGCTGCTGAGCGGCAGATCTCTTCAGATACGCACTATGAGCTGCTGTGCGAACTGTTTGAGGGTCTGCCGCGGGATGCGTACGATACGGTGATTACGCAGCTTTCTGAGGCGGGTATTTTGACGGTGCGCACGGTGGATGACCCGCTGTACACAGACCCTGAACCGGCTGAGCTGGATGCCGCCGACCCGGATGCGGCTGCCTCTGAAGAGGGCGCTCCCGGTAGCGAAACCGCCGCAGAAGATACCGCAGAAGACGCCGATGGGACTTCCGCAGGGGATACCACTCAAAACGCGGAGGCCACCGAGTAGGCTCAGCCGCAGACTAACTAGGCACAAACGCACCGGCCGCATCACTGAGTTATTTTGTGATGCGGCCGGTGCGTTGCGGTACGCTGCCCCTTACCGCCGGTGGGCGGCCTTCTGCTCTTTCCTCTCCCGCTTCACCTGTTTCTTCTCCAGCCGGCGGGCTTTACGCTGCCGCAGCGCCTCCGGCGACTCCAGCGGCAGGAGCATGAGCAGCCCGGCCAGAATCACGATCATAATCCCCAAGATGCCCCACACCTGGGCGTTGAAAATCACCACGAAAACACCGAACAGCATGGGGGCTAAGAAGCTTGTGGCCCGCCCGGTTGTGGAGTACAAGCCGAACAGTTCACCCTCCGTGCCCGGGTCAGCAATACGCGCCAGGAACGTGCGGGACGCCGACTGCGCCGGGCCCACAAACAGGCACAGCACCAGCGCGCACACCCAGAACGTGCCCGGGTACGGGAACAGCAGCAGCGGGGTGGCGGCCAGCAGAATACCCACCAGCGAGAATACAATAATTTTCTTCGGCCCTAGGTAATCGTCCAGGTACCCGCCAAGGACCGCACCAATAGCGGCCACGGCGTTACCGGCAATACCGAAAATAATCACATCAGATGTGGTGAAACCGAACGTGCCCGCCGCCAGGATACCGCCGAACGTGAAAATGCCGGTCAGCCCGTCACGAAACACCGCGCTTGCCAGCAGAAAGTACAGGGTCTGCGGGGCGCTTTTCTGCAGCCGCACAATGGTGCGCCACAGCTCCCGGTACGAGGCGAACAGCCCGCCCTGGCGGGCCGGGGAAAGCCGCGTAAAACCGCGTTCTAAGAACTTCAGCTCACGCACGGGCAGCACCTCCGGTAAGAACCGCTCCCGACGCCGCATCCGCACCAGCAGCGGCAGGCAGAACACCAGGCACCAGAACGCCGAGAACAGGGCGACCGCACGGATATTGAACGCATCGTCGGTGCTGAGCCGCAGCCCGTTCGGTTCAAGCACGAACCCCCACAGCACCACGCCCAGCGCCAGCACCCCGCCCAGGTACCCGGCCGACCAGCCAAGACCCGAGATTTTGCCGATATTATTCGGGGTTGAAACCCGTGGAAGCACAGCGTTGTAGTTCACGAACGCGAATTCACTGAACACGCTTGCCGCCGACACCAGGCTCACCCCCAGCCACAGGTACGCCGGGGAGGGCGCAACGAAAAAGCACAGGGCCGTCAACGCCACCAGCGACAGCGTGTTCACACCCAACCAGAAGACGCCCTTACCCGTTTTATCGGCACGCTGGCCGGTGACCGGCGCCAACAGGGCAATGAAAAACCCCGCAATGGTCAGCCCCAGCGACAGCGCCGCAGAGGTGCCCTCCTTAGACCCGAAGTATGCGCTGGTGAGGTAGACCGTGAAAATGAAGGTGGTCATGATGGTGTCGAAACTTGACGATCCGACGTCCCAAAGCACCCATGAGGCCACCGAACGGCGGCTGGTGCTGTGGTCAGGTGTAGTAGCCATGTTCTTTGAAAAGCTGTCAGGCGGGCGCGACCGTGCGCATTCCGCGGGGATGTTTTGTGTGAAAAGATAAGGACACGCGGGCCGGTGCGGCGAACCCGCGCATCCCTCCAAAATACCCGCATCAGCGGGTGGTGTGCGGTACGGTACGCGCTACCGGGTGGGCAGGAAGCGACGCTGGGCGCGGGCAATGCCAATGCTCACCAGCGTACCCACCACCGAGGTGAGCACCGCCCAAATAATAACGTTGCGAACGGTGTCTTCAGATTCGGGGGCGATAGTCGGCGGTTCATTGCCGGTAACACCCTTCCACACATAGCTCAAGCCCTTACCTACGAGAGCGGACGCGGCGAGGTTCACACCGGTGATGGCGATTTTGGCGACGGGGTTCATATAGTTTCTCCATTCGATAGAAATACCCTACCCTCTAGCGTATATGCTTTTACGCGGTTACGCGCACCCGGAGCGGATTTCAGGGTGTGATACCCGCCCCGCCACACCAAAAGCCACTTTCGGGCAGCTTCACGCCTATTACCCGCTATTCCTTGGGCAGAACACGGTCTTTGAGCGGGATTCACCAAAGCCTTCACCTGTATGTAGAATATGTATGGACCCCGGGTGGTACCCGGGCATTAACGACAGGGGAGCGCCCTACGGCGCTGAGAGTGCTACGCAGACCCTCGAACCTGATCCGGTTAGTACCGGTGTAGGGAGTCGACTATTCTCGATAACCCCGCCCACATACACGGGGCGAGGCTGTCCCCCTTCCAACGACGGGAGGAAAAATGTCACATAAATCTCGCCTCACATGGCGTGTGAACGAAATCGTGATCGTATCGGTCGTGGCGGTAGCCTGCGCCGTAGTGTTCTGGGTGTGGGATATTGGGGTGAGCCCGGCCGCTAAAACCATTTTCGCGGCCGTCCCCGAATACCAGCCCCTCATTGGCGGCGCCTGGCTGCTCGCCGGGGTGCTCGGTGGGTACCTGATCCGCAAACCCGGTGCCGCACTGTACTGCGAGGTGGTGGCCGCCTTCATTTCCGTGCTCCTGACCGGGGGCGCTTTCAGCGGTGAGATTCTGCTGGCGGGCCTCATCCAGGGTGTGGGCGCCGAAATCGCCTTTGCCGTGTTCGCATACCGGCGCTGGAACCTGCCGGTGGCGGTATTCGCCGGTGCGCTTGCGGGGCTGTTCATGGGCGGCAACGAAATCCTCATCTACTACCCGGATATGGACCCCACCAAAGCCGCAATCTACATCGTATGCTCCGTGCCTCGGGGCTGGTAATGTCCGGTATCGGCTCGTGGGCGCTCACTAAGGCGCTCGCGAAAACCGTGTGCTCGCCTCCCTCGCCTCGGGGGCTCAAGCCCGCACCGTGCAGGCGTAACACCTCACTATCGCAGGAGAAAGGCACACCGTGAACACCACCACCGTGGGGCAGCACCGCACCGCAGAACCAACAGGCTCAGCGGGGGCGCGCATCGAACTGGACGGGTTCGGGTGGCACCACCCGGCCGTGAAAAAACCCGCGTTTTCGGGGATTAACCTGAGTATCGAACCCGGCCAGAAAGTGCTGCTGCTGAGGGCCATCCGGCGCCGGGAAATCCACCCTGCTGCACGCCCTTAGCGGGGGTTATTCACGATGATGACGGGCACAGCCAGCTCGGTACCGCACGCATCGACGGGCACGCACCCGCCGATGCGCGCGGAATAGTGGGGCTCATGCAGCAAGACCCGGAGTCGTCGGTGGTGCTGGCCCGCGTGGGCGACGATGGCCTTCGGCCCCGAAAACCCTGTGCATTCCGCGCGAAGAAATCTGGGAGCGCGTCAGCCAAGCCCTGAGCGCCGTGAACCTGGAGCACCTGAGCCTGGACCACCCCACCAGCGCCCTCTCCGGCGGGCAGAAACAGCGCCTGGGGCTTGCCGGGATCCTGGCGATGCACCCGCGCGCCATCCTGCTGGATGAACCCACCGCCAACCTCGACCCGCAGGGGGTGCAGCAGGTGCGTGAGGCCGTGGTGCGGGCGGCCGCGCACACCGGGGCTACCCTCATCGTGGTGGAGCACCGGGTGAGCGTGTGGGCGCAGCACATGGACCGCGTGATCGTGCTCGGCTCCGGCGGAGGCATCACCCACGACGGCCCGCCCGAGCAGGTGCTTGATGAGGCCCGCGAAACCCTCATCGCCGACGGCGTGTGGGTGCCCGGCTACGTACCGAAAACACCCGGCACCCCAACGGCGCCAAAAGCCGAGCTGCTCTCCGCCGAAAACCTTGCTATCACGCGGAATACCCCACCAAAAAAACAGCTGCGTGCCCGCCGTAAACAGCTCAAAAACCATGCCGGATGCCGCACCCGTGCGCATCAGCATGCCCACCCTGCGCGGCGGGGTGAACCTGAGCATCAGGCAGGGGGAGCACCTGAGTATCCTGGGCCCAAACGGCGCAGGAAAATCAACGCTTGCCCTCACCCTGGCCGGGCTGCTCTACGCCGCCGACGGCACCCTGTTTGCGCATCCGGCGCTGCAAAACCTCGCCCACGAGGCGCACCCCGCCAGCTGGGACGTGCCTCATGGAACCCGGCGCAGCTGCTTGGGCGAATCGGGTACGTGTTTCAGGAACCCGAGTACCAGTTCGTGCGCGGCACCGTGCGTGAGGAGCTGCAGCTGGGCCCGCGCCGCCTAGCCGCTTTACGCCGTGAGCCCGTGGATGAGGGCGCGCTTGCTGCCGCCACCGAGTCCCTGGCTGAGCGGCTGCGCCTTAGCGGGCTGCTGGGCGCTAACCCGTTCACTCTTTCCGGTGGGGAGAAACGCCGCCTGTCGGTGGCCTCGGCGCTGGCGACCGCACCCCGCGTGCTCATCCTGGATGAGCCCACGTTCGGGCAGGACGCCCACACCTGGGGTGAGCTGGTGCGCATTATTCGCGGGCTGCTGGCCGAGGGGACGGCGGTGCTGTCTATCACCCACGATATGGAGTTCACGGCTGCCCTGGGCGGGCGGAGCATCACCCTTGATGCGCCCGCCCGGGATGCTCAGGAAGGAAACCGCGCATGAACACGGATTTTTTCGGGCCAAGCGCCGAACGGAACAGCTGGTTTGGCGGGCTGAACGCGGGGGTGAAATGCGTGGTCACCGTGGTGCTTATCCTGGCGGCGATCCTCATTAAAGACCCGGTGAGCGCCACCGTCATGCTCGTCCTCGAACTGGTGGGGTTCACGGTGGTGGGTTTCGCCCGGTCAACCTGCTGGGCCCGCGTCTGGCCCATCCTGGTGGCGGTGGCCAGCACCGGCTGAGCGTGGCGATCCCTGGTGAATAAGACCGGCCCCGTGATCCTCGACTTCGGGGTGAATAGTATTACGCAGGGTTCGCTGGCTGCCGCCGTCTCAATGATGCTCCGCTCCCTGGCGATGGTGCTGCCCACGTTCGCGTTCGTGCTCTCAACCGACCCCACAGACCTGGGGATTCGCTGGCGCAGACATTCCGGCTCCCGGCACGGTTTGTGCTGGCCGCGCTGGCGGCGCTGCGCCTGGTGGGAATCCTGTTTGGGGAGTGGAACACGCTGGGGCAGGCGCGGCGTGCCCGCGGGCTGGGCGCGGGGCAGGGCCCGTGGGGGCGGCTGCGCACCGGTGCGGGGCAGATGTTCGCGCTGATGGTGCAGGCTATTAGGCGCGGCTCACGCCTGGCGGTCACCATGGAGGCGCGCGGGTTCGGTGCGGGGGCGCGGTCGTGGGCGCGTGTGCCCGCCTATTCGCGTCGGGATGCGTACCTGGTGGTGGCCTCAGTGGTGATTGTTGCGCTCGCGTATGGGGTGTCGTGGTGGCTAGGCGCCCTGCAGTTCCTGTGGGGGTAGCGGGCATTGAGTACACCTGGTGAATGGAGGGCGGGTCACCGCATGGATGTGTATGCTGCTGGCTTTACAGATATGCAGGTAACAGCTGCCGGCGAGACAGGGGAGTATTTTCTGCACGGCATCTTTAAACATATGCCGTTCTCCATTCAGCTAAGTGACCCTGCCGATTATCACGATGCTGATTTTGCGTTTGTCGCCCACACCATGAACCGTGCATCTGCGTACCGGCAGGACGCCGAACTATTTCTACAGAACATCCTGGCTGAAAACCCGCGCGCATTAGGGGTCTCTGAGGGGGATCGTGCACCCGACGGGCCGCTTCTTTCGCTGCCGGAATTTATGTTCTATGAGGGCAGCAGCTGGTCTATTGTTTTTAGGGAAAGCCCGCTACCTATTGCCGAGCCGTACGGCATACTCATTAACTTTTGTGATAGCAAAATTATTGGTTTTGAGGATATATCCGGCTCAGAAGAAATATGACATGCTATTAGTTAAGTCAGTTGAATGAAAACGCGGGACGCACCGACCACCGGCAGCGGGGGCGGAACCCTAGATTCGGGTACCGGGTTGGCCGGGCAGGGGCCGCAACCTTACAGACCGCACCCTCAGCCTTTAGGAGAAACACATGCCCACCACGCATTATCGAGACGCTGATTTGTTCTACCGTCTAAGCGGTGAGCCTGAAAACCCGGCCATGCTGCTTCTGCACGGCGGGTTCGGGTCAGCAGAGGATTTCGCTGCTATCCTGCCTGAGCTGCAGCAGCACTTTTTGGTGGTTGAAACCGACGCACGCGGTCACGGGCGTTCCACCCGCGGCACGGCTGAACTCACCTACGCGCAGCTTGCTGAAGACGCGCATCATATTGTGCAGGTTACCGGGCTGCGGGAATACCATGTCTTTGGTTTCAGCGATGGCGGCACGGCGGCTTACCGGTTAGCGGCTGAGGATACACGAGTGCTTTCGGTAGTGACTGTTGGTGCGTCGTGGAGTGGTGTACGGGACGCCTCCGTACGGGAGATGTTTGAGAACCTGTCGCCCGCACTTTTCCGTGAGCGCATGGCTGACAGGGTCGCATCCTACGAGAGGCTGAATCCGAGCCCTCACCTTGAGACACTTGTAGACGATTTGCGTCACCGGTGGCTGGACACCACGGAGACAGGGTACCTGAACGAGCATGTTTCCGCGATTAAGGTGCCTGTGCTGGCCCGCGCGTGGGGAGAACGATTTTCTGTTTTCTCTACAAGAGCTGGCGGAACTGCGTGAGCACCTGCCCGAGGCGCACCTGATGAATGTGCCGTTCGCCAGCCATGAGGCTATCAGTGAGCAGCCCGGCATCATATGGGCTGCCATGAAAACAATGTACGGACTATAAACAGAGGAAATCGCTGAGGGCTGGTGCTTCTGCAGGTACGATAAAGAAGTACCTGCCGCAACCGAAAAATTTGAGAAAACCCATGCGATATAACGACTACCAGCAACCTATCGGCGATGCCCTGCCCGACTACCGTGCGGGTGAGGCCCCCAGCATTGACTGTCTACAGGGGCGCTACTGCCGCCTCGAAAAACTTGATGCAGAGCGCCACGGCGACGACCTGTACGAAGTCTACGGCCCCGGTGCTCCCGAACCGAGTTTCACCTATTTGTCCCTGAACCCTGTTGCTGACCGGGCAGAGTTAGAGACCCTCCTCAAGCGTATGGAGGAATCCACGGACCCGTACTATCTGGCTGTGATGGATCAGGATGGGCGTGCGGTTGGCACTTTAGCGCTCATGCGCATTAACCCCGCGCACCGTGTTATTGAGGTGGGCAGCGTGACCTATGGCGAACGTCTAAAACGCACTCGCGCCGCCACTGAGGTGCAGTACCTTCTGGCGCAGTACGTGTTCGAGACGCTGCGCTATCGCCGCTACGAGTGGAAATGCGATGCACTGAATGAGCCTTCACGCCGAGCCGCCGAGCGCCTGGGCTTCACCTATGAGGGGACGTTCCGCCAAGCCGTCGTATATAAAGGCCGCAACCGCGATACGGCATGGTATTCAATGCTGGATACCGAGTGGGAGCAGCGTAAACACCGGTTGCTGCAATGGCTGGATCCGAAGAATTTTGATGCGCACGGTCAGCAGCGCACCTCCTTGAGAGATATCGCTGTGTAGCCGTTAGCCTAAAGGGTGCCCTGGGGTATTGTCAGAGCCAAACGGCATAGATACTATGGGTATTTTCTAACGTCGAACGGAAGAGAATACCATGAAAACCCTTGTAATTGTTACTCACCCGAATATCCACGAGTCTAAAGTCAGCAAAACCTGGGTGCAGATGCTGCGCCAGCATCCGGACCGGTTTACCGTGCATGAGCTATACAGCGAGTACCCCGACGGCGTGATTGATGTAGAGCGCGAGCAGGCTCTCGTGGAAGAGCACCAGAACATTGTGCTTCAGTTCCCGGTGTACTGGTTTAACTGCCCGCCGCTTCTGAAACAGTGGTGCGACGATGTGCTGACGTACGGGTGGGCCTACGGCTCGAAAGGCAAGGCATTCGAGAATAAGAAACTCGGTATTGCCGTCTCACTGGGCGCTCCCGCCTCAGAGTACAGTGCGGAAGGCTCCGTTGGGTACACTGTTGCTGAAACCCTGCGCCCCTTCGAGCTGACGGCTAACTATATTAGCGCCAATTATCAGCCTCTCTTCACGTTCCATACCATCGACACCTATGAGAGCTACGATGAAGCCGCCGCCCAGCTGGTGGCAGACAGCGCGGGTGATTACCTGGCGCACCTGAACACCTACTACGCCTAGCAACAGCCTGTGCGGCCTGCGCGGGTCGGGAAAACCCGCAAAAGCTTATGGGGCAGGGGGTTAGGAGAGCGAGTTGAAGTTCCCCAAGAATACCGCCAGCCCCATGAGCAGGCTGTACGCCAGCGCCACAATACCGGCCTGTTTCAGCACGGGGATGAGGTCTTTGCCGGTGCGCCCAGAAAGCACCGTCACGCATGAGTAAACGGTCGGCCCCACCAGCACAAAAATCAGCGCAAACCACGGGTTCTGCGGCACCAGCACGGTACACAGCAGAATCGCCAGGATCATCTCAACCGCGTAGGTGATGCGTGCGGCCCTATCACCCAGCCGCACCGCCAGGGTGAGCTTACCCGATTCACTATCGGTGGGGATGTCGCGCACATTATTCGCCATGAGCAGCGCACACGAGATCAGGCCCACCGCCACGGCACCCACCCACCCGGTGAGCGTCAGCTGATTAGTTTGCGTGAATAACGTGCCTAAAGTGGCAACCAGCCCAAAAATAGATGAACACGAACACGTCACCCAAACCCATATACCCGTAGGGCCGTTTCCCGCCGGTGTACCCCCACGCCGCAAAAAGCGCGGATGCGCCAACCGCCAGGAACCACCACTGGTTCGCCAACGCCACCAGCAACACACCGGAACACACGGCGAGACCGAAACACAAAAACGCGGCGAACTTAACCGCTTTCGGGCTTGCCGCACCGGAACCGACAAGGCGCATCGGGCCGACCCTGCCCTCATCGGTGCCTTTGACACCGTCAGAGTAGTCATTCGCGTAGTTCACGCCCACCTGCAGGAAGAACGCCACCAGAAGAGCAAGCACAGCCCGTACGGGGCGGAACGAATGCAGCTCAGCCGCCGCCACAGACCCCGCCACGATCGGCGCCAGCAAGCGGTAGGGTGCGCAGACGCGCCCCTCAATCCATTCTGCCGGTGATGCCACGGCTATGCCCTCCTTCACACACGGTTGGTTTGCTGCTCGGCGTGCGCCTTACACAGCATACTGTATATTGCCAGCCGGTCAGGTTTGCCCGTGCTCGCGGCCGGAAAATCAGGCACAATACGCACCACCTTCGGCACACCCGCCGCACCCAGCCGTGCACCGCACAGCTGCTGCAGCTGCCTTGCTGTTTCGGCAGCGTCCGCACCATAATGCTCGGGCAGGTTCCGCAGGGTGACGGCGGCAATGACGGCGGCCCCCCACCGCGCGTCGGGAACACCGGCCACCGCAGCCTCACGCACCGCCGGGTGGCTTTCAAGGACGGCGGCGACTGCGTGAGAAGAGACTTTCACCCCGCCGGTAATAATCACATCATCGGAGCGCCCCAGAACACTCAGCGCCGGAGCACCACCGTCCTCGGGCGTGTTTGGGGCGGGGGGGTGTGAGCGAGCCGTAATCGTCGGTGCGGTACCACCGGCGCCCGTGGGCATCAACGAAGAAATGCGATGCGGTGCGCGCGCTATCGCCCAAGTACCCGCTGGCAAGATGCTCACCACCGAGCCAGATACGCCCGGCCGCTTCAGCCCCGGCCACAACCGGGCTGTCTGCTAAACCCGCGTCCTCGGGAACCACACGCAGCCGCACCCCGGGCAGGGCTACCCCCGAATAGACGCACCCACCGGCGGTTTCTGCGCTTCCATAGGTGGTGACCACGTTCAGCCCAAGCTCGCGCGCGGCTGCCAACAGGGATGCGCTCGCCGGGGCACCGCCAAGCAGGATTCCAGTGAACTGGCCGAGCGCATCGTAAATCTCTGACCCCATCGTGGGGCTGGCTTCGGCGGCTTCTAGGAGCTTATGCACCTGCGTGGGCACAAGAGAGACGAACCGGCGGGCGCAGCTGAGCCGTTCGGCGGCGTTCAGAAAGACCTCGGGTGTAAAACTAACCCCGTCGGTGATCGATGCGGCAACTACCGGCGTCGTTCCGGCGAGCACCGACCGGGCGAGAACCTGAGCCCCCGCCACATAGTGCGCGGGCAGGGCGAGAAGCCATTGCGCCGGGTCCTCAGAAACTACCCGCCGCTGCTTTGCCGAACCGGACGAAGGGCAGTCCGCAAAAAAACTCTCGGTCGCCCGAGCGGATGCCCTCAGCGCCCGCACGCTTAACGCCGTCTGTTTGGGCGAACCCGTGGACCCGGAGGTGCCCACCACGAGCGCAATAGACTCCGGGCCTTCTGTCTGCCCGCGCGGGTCTTGATGATCGCGAGCGCTGTTCGGCAAGTCCCCGGTGAGAGAGCGCTCGAAGGCACGCAGAATCTCCTGTGGATTGGCGGGCTCATCGGCGCTGAGGATGACCGCGTGCGGATGCAGCGCATCCTGGCGTGGGGCAGAAAGCGGAGCGAGCGAACCGGGGAATGCACCCGTCATAGCGCCTGCTTCGCCGCTATCCACCCGGGACTTACGGGGATCGCAAGGGCATTCCGGCACAACAGAACGGTTATTCTGCAACGCGTAAAACCCTAGAAGTAGTAGGGGTAGTTCGACCAGTCGGGGTCACGCTTTTGCAGGAACGCATCGCGCCCCTCAACAGCCTCATCGGTCATATACGCCATGCGGGTTGCTTCGCCCGCGAAAACCTGCTGCCCGAGCATACCGTCATCGGGCAGGTTGAAGGCGTACTTGAGCATACGGATAGCCTGCGGAGACTGCCGGGCAATATGCGCCGCATATTCCAGACCCTTATTTTCCAGCTCTGCGTGGGGCACCACATCGTTAACGGCACCCATCTCGTACATGCGCTGTGCATCGTACTCTTTGGCGAGGAAGAATATTTCGCGCGCAAACTTCTGCCCAACCTGCCGCGCCAAAAGCGCCGAACCGTAACCCGCGTCGAAAGAGCCAACAGTCGCGTCGGTCTGCTTAAACTTGCCGTACTCTTCGGAGGCTATGGTCAAATCCGCGACCACGTGCAGGGAATGCCCGCCGCCCGCAGCCCACCCGGAGACCAGAGCGATCACAACCTTGGGCATGGTACGAATCAGGCGCTGCACCTCCAGAATATGCAGCCGCCCAGCACGTGCAGGGTCAATAGATTCGGCGGTGTCGCCGCTGGCGTAGTGGTAGCCGTCGCGCCCGCGGATGCGCTGGTCACCGCCCGAGCAGAACGCCCACCCGCCATCTTTGGGGGAGGGGCCGTTCCCTGTCAGTAGCACAGTGCCTACATCCGAGGTCATGCGGGCATGATCGAGCGCCCGGTAGAGTTCGTCCACAGTATGCGGGCGGAAGGCGTTACGCACCTCGGGCCGGTTAAAAGCAATGCGCACGGTCGGCAAGTCGCGCAGGATTTCGCCCGTCTCGTCGCGCTGCACCTGGCGGTGGTAGGTGATGTCGGTAAAATCCTCAAACCCGTCAACGATGCGCCAGTGCTGCGGGTTGAAAATATCGGAAACCTGGGGAGGGAACGTAACAGTCATGCCCCCTATTTTACGCGGGGTTCACCCGCCCGTGTCTCAGGGCCGAAACGGTGCTGCACCCTCAAGGGAACAGCCCGTCAAATGCTACAATCAGGGCATGAGTGGCGTAGCCGGTATTCAACGTATGTACGCTCTTCCACATGAGGAGCGCGTACTTAATATTTTGCGTGCTTACGGCGCTACCCGCGCTCGCCTTTTTGGGAGTGCGGCACGTAACGAGCTCACCCCCACTAGTGATATTGACATACTTGTAGAGTTCGGAAATGATTCCGGTTACCAAGCTTTCTGCAAGAGTGTGGATGCTGCGGTTGAGCTGGAACAAGAACTGCACCGTCCAGTGGATCTTGCGTTATCAATTGATCCACGCATGTGGCAGTATATCGAGCCGGACCTTATTGAGCTTCCCCTATGAAAACCCCGTTACCTTATCTTGAAAATGCGCTGGATTCTGGGCATCGTCTGCTTGGGTTTTTACCGCCCAGCTATGACGAATTTATGGATTCAGATCTAATTCAGAGCGCGGTTTGCATGAGACTGCATGAGCTTGGTGAAAACCTGGCAACTATTCGTCGGAAATTTCCCGAATTCTACGAAATGCATCATGCGCCTGAATGGCAATATCTGATTGCAATGCGACACATCATTTCTCACGGATACCGGCAACTTGACATGGACATCATATGGGAAGTTAGTTCCACCAGACTGGCAGAGGTCCTTAAGGGTATCCAAACGACTCGTGACACCCTAGCTTCTAGCAAATAGTCCACTGCTTGACGGCGGGTGATGCACCCTGAGCATCCGTTATTTTCCGCACATACCCGCCTACCGCTTCCGTGGGCACCGTGGTGCATCCTGTGCGTGCCAGGTGCCGCCGCTGGGCACCTGACGCCTGTTCCGGGTATGCAGTATTTTCCCTAGTCGGTGCATAGTTTTCCCGTAGCTGGCGTGTTCTTGCGGTGGTGCCTCGCGCTGTGTCTTGTGGGATGTAGCCCTTAGAAACTTCAAGCAGAAAACCTTATTGTTGTGTGCGCAACATCTGAAAAAATGTAGGTCACCTGCAACCTGAACCTGAGACTTTTATGCATAATCAATGTATAACCGACAAAATTAGGTGCGGACCGGCGAGCACTCCCGTAAGCTGAGGGGACAACACCAGCCGCACATACCTGATGAGGTACACCATGCCCACAACCGACTCACCAGCCCCCGACCCTCGTTTCGACCGCCAAGCCCGTTACATCTCCGCACTGGAACAGCTCGCTGACCCTGCCCCCGTCACGCGCCTTAGCGGAGCCCAGTCCCTCGTATGGCTCATTGACGAATGGTTGGCCGACGAGACCCCTGCCCGGCCCCACCCGCCACGCCGAGGCCACCGCGCTCATTGACAGCCTGTGCGCCTACATTCGCTCCCCGTACCCTATGGCCCCCGAATACGAGATACTTAGCCGTGACGAGCCAGACCCGGCGCTGAGTGAGGAAGACAAACGGAACTTCCCGCACGACAAGGCCGAATTCGATGCTGAAGTCACCGTGCGCCTCACCCTGCTGCTGGCGGTGCACACGCGCGTGATCGGTACCCGTGAGAGCCCCGGGCCCTGGTCCGGTTTCGCCTATGATTTCTCCGGCAGTGTGTTCTTCTACCCGGTGAACCTTTCCGGCTCCTACTGGAGCGTACCGCTCAATATGGCTGAGGCAACATTCTGTGCGGATGCCGACTTCTCCAGTTCAACCTACCTCGCGGACGCCATCTTTAATGACACCGTCTTTAATGGCGACGTCGACTTCTCCCACAGCACCTACGGCGCCGACGTCCATTTCAATAAAGTCCACTTTAACGGGGTGTTAAACGCATCTTCGACCATTTACGAGCAGGGCGTGAGCATACAGGGTGTATGCCTCCAGGAGGCCGATCTGAGCGGGTGCCTCTACCACGGCAACACCTGGATCGACATCACCCACCACGGTCACGCCAACCTGAGCCGGTGCCTCTACTACGGGGAGCATATTGACTTATCCTCCAGCTACCTTCAGGGGGTTACCGCCAATAACTGTATCTACCACGGAAAAACCAGGTTGGGCTACGGCGATGGGGAACGCCTCGCAGACTACAGCCGCAGTGTCTTCTTCGCAGACCTTGAACACGACGAAACCACGTTTGCCGGGCCCATTGACTACAGCCACAACGTCTACTACGGGCACACCGAAATCATTATCAACACCTACCAGGGCGATGTGACCATGCGTGAAAGCATCTACCTTGGGCAGGGGGCCGGGCTGACCTACAACACCTACGAGGCGAAGGCAGACTTCGGCGACTGCCTCTACCTGCAGTGTGTGCCCCCGCCAGAAGGTGAAGACTACGGTGTAGGCAACGCCTACGGGGTGTTCTCCGGAAGCTGCTATGAAGGGCCCGTCACCTATGGCCCCGCCCTCTTCTGCCAGAGCGTCAGCCTTGACGAGGTGCAGTACGGCACCCCCCGATAATTCGTTCGCCGGGTGCATCTTCAACCCGGCCGTGCGCAACACTTTCACTGTGGACTACGACAGCGACTATGAGGCAGAAATACGCGCCGAGTACCCGGTCGGTTCCCGGCTGCTCAACGGCTCGCAGGTGGCCCACATGAATGAACGCTCCCAGCATGTGAGGGAACTGGCGGAGACCCTGCTGCAGGCACCGGCAGACTCTGAAGAGCGGTGGGCCATCCACCAGCAGATACTCACCGTGTGCAACGAACTGAAACAGTGGGCGTACGCTCTCTAAAACCACACCCGCTGCCCACCGCATCACCACATACCACCGATAAAACCAGGGGAGTACACCACCGTGAACCCGAACCAGCCCAACCACACCCAGCGGCATGCCCAAGAATCCGCTGCCGCCGAACAGCTGTACAGCCCAGCCGCCCCCGTGCGCACAGCAGCCGTGAAAACCCTCGTGACGCTCGCCGACGACTGGCTTTGCTGATGAGCATGTTCCCGCTGAGCAGGCTGGAACACGCGTGCAGGGCATTATTAACACGCTGTGCGAGTATATTCGCTCACCCTATGCGGGTACCGACAGGTACCTGCAGCTCACCCAGGAAGAACCGGATGAGGCCCTGAGTACCCGAGAGAAACGCCAGTTCTACGCGGATCAGGCGCACCTGATCCAGGAGGGGCAGGTGCGGCAGAGCATCCTTGCGGCCATTATAGAGCGGGTGCGTTGGGTGGGGTACGTTCCGCAGCGGTACACATATTCCATGAGTTTTGGTACTGCCGACGAGGAAACCGTCATCGGCGGGCCGTGGTCCGGGTTTGACTATGATTTCTCGGGCGCGGATTTCTTTTACCCTGTTCACCTTGCGGGGGCTTTCTGGGGCGGGAGGGTGACCGCCCGGAACGCCACCTGGCGGGATGATGTGTTCATGGAGACCAGCGTTTTTAACGGTGATGCGTCGTTTTCGGGCGGCACCTACCTGGGGAAAACGATTTACGTGTTTGGGTGCATCTACCGCGGTAACCTGGACCGCAGCCACTGCACCTATGGGGCTGTGGAGGGCAACTATCACGGGTATACCCATGATTTTACTGCTGCCGGTTCTGTGTACCGGGGTGCGGCTGATCTCAGTAACAGCACCTACGACCGGGGCGTGTGCAGCCATGGCAATACCTACTACGGTCCCGCCGATTTATCGGGGTGCACGTACCGCGGCAAGGTTAACTACAGCAAAAACCGGTACGGGGCGAACCTGACAATGCGCGGGTGCACATACGGTGCCTCGGTGCAGATTGGGGAATCCGCACATATAGGGGATGCTGACTACAGCTGCAGCGTGTATGAAGCAGATGCCTCGTTCTACGGGAGCCGTTATCTGGGAAATGCCACCTTTGCGGAATCCCAGTACCGTGGCGGCGTTTACCACGTTTCTGAGCAGTTCATCGGCTCCGCCAATTTTGACGGCGTCCAGTTTGGCCACACCGCAAACCCGCAGGCGTCCAGCAGCTTCCGAGGGTCGGTGTTCGCCGGCGGGTGTCCTTCATGGGTGCGCACAGCGCCGGGAAAAACCCCTGGCTTTTGATGAGTGTGTTTTCAATGATTCCTGCGTGAACGATTTTGGCCCTCTCCCTTATGGCGAGCACGCGGTGCCTATGAGCGGTGCGCTTCCGACCGCATCCCGTTCGCTGAGCTTCAAAGAGTCGGTGGCCCTGAGCCGGTGCCTGCGTGCCCGGGCAGCCTTCGGATCCTACCTGCGCACCATACCGTTTGGTTCGCCCGCTTACCAGGCTGCTCAGCATCAGGTTCTGTTCCACACATGGTGCCATTTTATGTTTGATAACGACCTGCTTAACTTTCCCGCCCTTGTGCAGGCCCTCAACAACGCAATGAAGGGGTAGACAATGCGCACAGAACGCACAGCACGTTTTGAAGAGGCAGTCAGGCAGCTCGGTGGCGGTACGGTTGAGGCTCGGATGGGTGCGGCACGCACCCTTGTCATACTCGCCGATGAGTGGCTGGCTGATACAGTCGTGACGGAACACGAACGCCACCACCAGGTGCAGACCATTATTGACGCCCTGTGTGAGAGCATCCGCTCCCCGTTCTCCCTCGCCTACCGGGCTGAACTGTGGGCCGATGAGCCGACCGGCGACCTGCAGGAGCAGTCCCGGTTCTACGCTGAGCGGGCTGAACTGGTGGCTGAGGCGAAGGTGCGGCGCAGTATCCTGACGGAGATCCACGAACGGGTGCGCTGGATGACCACCAAAACTGTTAGTCAAAACCCTTATGCGCCGCTTAAAACCGGGGATTTCAGCCCCGGAACATGGTCTGGGTTTGCCTACGATTTCAGTGGCACCCTGTTCTTCTACCCGGTGGATTTCAGGGGCTCCTGCTGGGGTCAGGGGCTGAACCTGAGCGGGTGCACGCACCGGGAAGATGCTAACCTCACCGGCTCCTACTATGGCGGGCCCGCAGATTTTAGCGGATCAACTTACGCGGATGATGCCGACTTTTTCGGGTCGGTGTATGCCGGTGCAACGGACTTCTCGGGGTGCGCCTACGGCGGGTACACCCGGTTCGGCGGGAGCCTGTACCGTGAGTTCGTGAATTTCAGCGGTTCAACGTTCGGCCCCTACGCGGGGTTCATTAGTTCCGTCTACCGCTCCGACGCGGACTTTCGGGCTGCACCTATACGGGGTATATGTCGGCCTCACATTGCGCCTACCACGGCCGGGCAATATTTACCGGCAGCACCTACAACTCGGATACGCGCCTGAACCACAGCCACTATTCGCGTGCCGCCCGGCTTGACTCCTGCACCTATAAGGGAGACGCGTTCCTGCACGATAACACCTACTGCGGCACGTTCAACGCGAGCGGATGCACTTACACCAACCCCGCCTCTTTTGACCGCTGCACCTACCTGCAGGATGCTTCTTTCGTCGGCAGCACCTTCGGGCACTATTTCACCGGCAGTGATTCGGCATACTACGGCCGTGTTGCTTTCAACAGGTGCCGCAGCACCGGCTATGTGACGTTCGCGGGCAGTATCTTCCATGAGGAGGTCAATTTCACGGGGAACGTGTACGGCATGAACCTCTCTGTTCGGGAGACGGTGTTCCTTGAGGGGGTGGACTGCAGCAACTCGGTGTGCCACGAACGCGCCGCGAATTTCCGGGAGGCGGCGTTCATGGGCGGGGTGTCATTCGCTGGTGTCCGGTTTGTTGCGAACGAACCGGCCTTCGATAGGTGCCTGTTTAACTCGATGGCAGGGTACTTGTTTAATGTGGCGATGGGCAGTGAGCACTGCATCCCCATGGCGGCGGGGTGCCCGTCGTTCCCTATAGGCTCACGTACCCTCACCGAGCAGGGGCTTATTCGCCTGAGCAGCTACCGGCAGAGCATTAACCGGGCGGCAAAGGCCCTGGAGGTTATGACGCGCCGCACCGGGCAGGACTCCCCGGAGGTTCTGGAAGCCCGCACGGAGCTGCGCGCAGCCAGTGAGGCGTTGGCCTCATGGGTGCGTTCGTTAACGGCCCCTGACACGGCACGATAGTAGCGGATGCGCGCATTGGCCCCCAGTAGCGTATGCTAGGGTAACAGTACCAACCACAACATATTGCGAGGATGCCGCAATGACCCCGTCCGCCTCAACGAGTAATCTCACGATGCTGAATCGCCGCGCCCGCTATATTGTGGCGCTTGAGCAGCTGGGCAGTAGCGACCCGACTGTGCGCATGAGCGGCGTGTACGCATTGGGTGGCTGGTGGATGAGTGGATGAACACTGACGACGCCCCCTGCGGCCCAGTGCAGGCAGGAGGCGCAGGCGGCCATCAGCAGCCTGTGCGCGTATGTGCGGTCCCCGTTTTCGTTGGCGTCGGAGTATGCGCGTTTTTCGTCTTTAGAACCCTGCCCCGTTCATTAACGAACAAGAGAAACAACTTTTCACGGTTGATAAGGCGCTGTTTGAGGCGGAGGCGCAGGTGCGGGCGGGTATTGTTGAGGCCATCCATTCCCGCACGATTGTGGTGGACGGCAAGCCCGGCGCCTGGTCCGGGTTCCAATTCGACTTTACGGGCAGCGTATTTTTTTCTACCCGGTCACGTTCACCGGGTCCTGCTGGGGGCGGCCGCTGTCGCTGCGCGGGTGACCTACCACGCCTCCGCAGATTTCAGCCGCTCCGTCTACTACGGGGATGTGGATTTCAGCGACTCCGTGTTCGGCGGGCCCACCAGTTTCGGGTACTCCGTGTACCGGCAGGCCGCTAAGGTGCACGGGTGCACCTTCAACGGCCCCGTATTTTTTTGGGGTGTCCCACTATCATCAAGGGTTGGATGCGCGCACCAACCCTGTACAATAGCGACGCTGATTTCTCGGGGTCCGTCTACCGGGATGACGCCTACCTGCACGGCTGCAACTACTATGGGGACGCGAACCTGAGCCGCTGCACCTATTTCGGGGAGGCAGTGCTGGCCGGGTCCACCCTACATGAGAGACGCCGCATTTCAAAGTTCTGTGTACTACGGGTACGCCTCGTTAAAGCAGCCGCTGCCGGGAGCACGCCGACTTTAGCCACTGCGTCTATTTCAGCGACATGGACATGTACGACTCGCAGTACCGCGGGTACACCGACTTCACCCACTGCGTCTACTACGGGAACGCCAATTTCGGGGCGTCCTCCTATGAGGGCACGGTCAGCTTCAGCGGCTCCACCTACCTGGGGGATGTGGCAATGGGCCAGTGCCGGTACGAGGCTGGCGTTGACTTCAGCGGCTCCCTCTACCTGGGCGGCCCCAGCCGTGAACCCGCCGGGATGGCCGGGTCCTCGTATGGCGGCGCCGCCAATTTTGGGCAGTCCATCTACTGCGGTACCGCCGATATTGGCGAGTCAAAGTTCATGGCGGGCGCCCCCTCTTTCGACGGGTGTATTTTTTTGACCCCACCGTCAATAACTATTTCGGTAACGGCCCCGGCGGCCGGTACGATATTCGGCTGGTGGGCGGCTTCCCCGCGGGCGCGCGGGCACTCAGCCTGTCGCAGGCTGCGCAGATGGGCGTGCACCTGCGCGCCATCGAGGCGCTTGTGGCATCCCTGTACGATGTGCCGCCCGGCACGGATGCGCACCGTGGTGTGCATCAGCGGGTGCTGGAGGCGTGCACCGTTTTTGCGCGGAGGGTGCGGTCACTATGAGCGGTTATTTTTCAGCGGATGTTGCCCTCACCGGCCGTCACGCCAGGTTCTCGGCGGCGGTTGGTGAGCTGAGCTATGAGAGCGGCCTGAGCGTTGAGGCACGCCTGGGTGCCGTGGGTGAGCTGGTGCGGCTGGCCGACGAGTGGCTGGCTGACGTCTCCGTGTCTGAGGGTGCCTGCCACCGTGAGGCGCAGGACATTGTCAGCGCCCTGTGCGCCTACGTGAGCACCCCATTCCCACTGGCATCCCGCGCGGAACTTTACGGTGAGTTGCCCCCGAACCTGGGCCAGCAGGAAACGCTGCAATTCCACCGGGATAAGAAGGCGCTCACCGAAGAGTCGCGGGTGCGGGTGCGCATCCTGGAGGAAATCCACACCCGTGTGCGCTGGAAACCGGCGGGCGGGGCCACCAAGAAGAAAGAATCGCAGCAGGTGGCTGCTGGGGAAATCACCCCCGGGCCCTGGTCAGGGTTCTACTTCGAGTTTTTCGACTCTGCCTCGTTTTCGTCTGCCGAGTTCTTCTTCCCGGTCGATTTCTCCGGCTCATACTGGGGGGAGGGGCTGTACTGCCCCGGCGCGTTCTTTGCACAGTCCGTCACGTTCAGCAACTCGTTCTACGGCGGGAACGTCTCATTCATCGGCACCCACTGCCAGGGCATCGCGGACTTCAGCGGCTGCACCTACGCCGCCAACGCCGACTTCGGGGTCACCCGGTACATGTCTCCCGTCACGTTCAGCGAGTGCATCTACCGGGGCGAGGCGAACTTTAACGAGAACCAGTACGGGGAACGCGCCGATTTCTCCGGCTCAACCTTCGGCAAAGAAGCGGTATTCGCCGACTCGGTGTACAGCACCAAAACCGTTTTCAGCTACTCCGTATTTTCTGCCGCAACAGACTTCAGTAATATTGTGCTGGCGGGGGTCGTCACCGTCGTTTAAAAAATGCGTTTTTGCGGTGGGTAAAAAGCCTGCACGCCGCGAGTTTAAGCGCGCCTAGGGGGTGCTGGGCGCTGGCGACAGAAGGAGCATATGGTGGATGCGGTGAACCTGCACGCTGGCGGCTGCGCTGATAGGGCTGCTGAGGCGCTCGCCCGTATGGGGGACACCGCCCCTGCCTGCTGTATCTAGAATGCGTGCAGTGGATGAGCTGGCGGCACAGGCCGATAAGTGGCTGGCCGATACATCCGTAAAGGAGCAGGCGCGTAACCGCCGCACCCAGGATATTATTACTGCACTGTGTGACTACCTGCGCACCCCATACCCGTCTGAGCCGCAGGGGCAGGGGAGAGAACCGCAGCACCGCAGCAACGGGAGCGAAACCACAGAAAAAGAACCATCGTTCTATACGGGTGAGGGTGAAACACCCCCGCACAGCACCACCGAGACGCCCCTGCGGCAGCATATTCTGGGCACCATCCACCAGCGGGTGCGGTGGGAACCGGCCTCTGGCGGTGCGCGCAAGAACGCTGCGCGTCACCTTGAGCGGGGCGCGGTGACGCCCGGCCCGTGGTCACACCTGATCTTTGATTTTTCTGGCGCCGAGTTCCGCCACACCGTTAACCTGAGCGAATCGTACTGGGGTGCGGGCGCGAATTTTTCGGGGTGCAGCTACCGTGAGACAGCCAACCTGAGCGCCAGCGTGTATTCCGCGGCAGCACATTTTACGGCATCCACCTACTACGGCAAGGCGATCTTCCGCAATAGCGTGTACCGCGCTGCCGTGCATATGAGCGGATGCGACTACCGGGGGCAGGTGCACGCCCAAGCCACGGTGTATGAGGCTGAGGCCAACCTGTCGGAAAACACCTACCGGGAAGGCGCCGACTGCACCCGCTCCACGTGGCGGGGGCGTCTTAACGCCAGCGGGTGCACCTACGGGCGGGATGCGAATTTTGCGGAGTGCACCTGGGGCTGCGACGTTACCCTTGCAGGGTGCACCTATGAAAAGGATGCAGTATTTATGAGTACCGCATTTCACGGTACCGCCCACATGGAGGGCTGCACCTACCGGGCGGGGGCCTATTTTTCGTACAGCGAGTTCCGGGGGTGACACCGATTTCAGCGGCAGCGTGTTCCGCCACGATACGGAGTTTGTGGGGTGCCGTTGGCGCGGCAGTGCAGACCTGAGCGGCTGCACACTGCACCACGTTTCTTTCGAGGGATCCTCCCACCTGGGGGCAATAACCTTCCGGGGCACCCAGTTTTCGGGCGGCCGCTGCGTGTTTGACCGTTCAGTGTACGCAGGCGGTATAGATTTTACGGGGGCCGCGCAGGCTACCAGCACTGCACAGGAGAGAACTGCGGGTGAGCCGCAGGTGTCTTTCACCGATTGCTTCCTTAACTCACATCATGAAAACTATTTCGCTCATCCTGTGTTTACCGGCAGCGGCTTACCTGCCGGTTCACGCTACCTCACACCTGAAGAAACGGAGGATCTAGCCAACCGACTGGCAGCGTACATGAGCGCAGCACAAACGTATCATGATGCGGCTGAAGGGCCGAACAAAGAGGCGCTCGCCGCCCGGGTGCGCAACCTGGATAACGCCATCGACCAATGGGCATACGCGTTAACGAACCGCGCAGCCTATAGCGACTGGTGAACGGTGCCTGCGGTGAGTGAAGCACACGGCAAAAGCGTGGATGAGGCCAAGCGGCTGCGGCGCCTCAAGAGCGCGCTTGGGCGGCTTAATGGGGCGGTGCCCGCTGGTGGCGGGCCTGCCCCAAGTGTTGCTGCGCGCCTGAACACGGTGGACGAACTGGCGGCACTGGCCGATGAGTGGCTGGCCGATACGTCCGTGGTGGAGCAGAAGCGTAACCGCCGCGCCCAGAGCGTTATTACTGCGCTCTGTGACTACCTGCGTTCTCCTGCTAATGACTGCGATACGGCACCGGCTGACGCTGCGCACCTCAGCGCCGCAGGTCGCATTCGCACGCACATCCTTTGATACGATCCGGCAGCACGTGCGCTGGCGAGAAAACCCTCACCCAGTGGGGCCCGTGCACGCTGAGTTGAGTACAGGGGAAGGTACGCATCCTTTAGCGGCGGAGCTTAATCAGCCGCCGAAACCGGGAGCGGTCCTGCCGGGGCCGTGGTCGCACCTGGCCTTCAACTTTTCACATACGGTGTTTTACGATGCCGTTGATCTGGGGGAGGCGTACTGGGCTGGGCCGGTCACTTTCGACGGCGCAACGTTCACGCATGACGCATATTTTTGCAACTCGCTGTACGGTGAGGGTGCGGTATTTAGCTGCTGCGAATACCGCGGATATGTCCTGTTCTCAAACTCTACCTACTGTGGTGCGGCGTCTTTTGCGGAATCGACCTACCACAATATTGTATATTTTTCCGATTCCGTGTATGAGAGGTGTGCAGTTTTTACCGGCTCCCATTACCGTGCAGCAGCCGACTACGGGTGCAGCACCTACAACGCGGGGGCAGACTTCAGCGGCTGCACACACCACGGCACGGTCACCTACCATATGAGCGCCTACGGCGGGGAAACCAACTTTACGAACAGCCTCTACCAGTCGCATGTGCACGCGGCAAACAGCACCTACAACGCTCAGGTGCTTGCCACCGGGTGCCTCTACAGGGGCCGCGCGGACTTCTCGGGAAGCAGCTTCACAGAAGGTGCCAACTTCTCCACGGGAGCATACGATGACGGTATCACCCTCACCGGCTCGACATTTGCAGGCCCCGCCGTGTTCGCCAGCTGCCGTTTTATGGGGGACGCCGACTTCACCGACTGCACCTGCACCACCAGCGCCGATTTAGCGGCACCGTCTACTGGGACAACGCACATTTTGACCGCACCGTTTTTGCGACCGCCCCAGTTTTCACCCGCACACGCTTCACGCCCGATGCCGCCATGACAAGTGTGGAGACGCTATCCGCCGGGGCGCCCCTCACCGCGGGGGAGGGGGAGCTGCCGCCCGGTGCCAGGCGTCTAACCGACTGGCGGGACGTGGAACACGGCCGCACCTAAATGCACAAGCGCGCTGAGTATCCCCGTAAGGTGAATAGGCGAAAGGAAAACGCCCGCACTTTCCGGTGCGGGCGCCTCACAAACAGACAGTTACTTTTTCTCGCCGAGCGCTATGGGTACGAGAGAGATTTTTGCGTTGGTCGAGTCCGCCTGTATGACGGGGTAGAGAGAATTGGACGCTACCCATAGCTGCACGGTGGCTTTGCCGTTGGAACCGAGCACGCTTTCTTCGACCGAGATATTCGAGATCTCAGCGTCTTTCGCAATGGGGATTGAGTCGTCAGAGATTTCGCTGTTTCCCCTGCCGTCCGCAGAAGATGACCCCTGAGAACCACCATTATTTTTATCGTCTTGCGGCTTTTTCTGTGCGGAGGAGGGCTGCGAACCTACAGAGAGGGTGCTGTTTGAAGCCCATATATCTACATGGTCACCCGCTTTGAGGTTAGTAGCTAGGCCCCGATCTACCTTAACGGTCACAAGCCGACGGTTTTCCCGCACATTATTGCTGGCAGAATTTTTGCTGACCACCTCGCCCGCAGGGATAAGCCGAACAGCCGTTAAATCACCTTTTTGCACTTCTTCAGCAGTGAGATAGTTCTGGGAGGCAGACCCCAAGTTAGCCTCAACAGGAGTGAGCTTATCGGTCGAGATTTTCTCCCCAATCGGGATGTCATTCTTCGCTATATAGTACTGGGTGTTGCGGTTATTCAGCTGGATAACCGCAATAGTGCCAACAAGAGAAACCAGAACCAGCAGGATACCAACAATAAATTTGGGATCTTTCAAACCTGGGCGTCGAAGGCGGGCTGAGGTCTCGGGCTGCTCAGCGAACGCTGGTTTCAAGGTACCGTCTGGGAGGTTGCTGCTCATGTGTGGTTGTGTCTTTCGGTCAGTGCCCGTTAGGGGCGAAGCCGGGCGGGCCTAAGGTGATTTGCTGTATTTATCTGAGCACAAATAGGGGCTATAAAGCAAATAGTAGACTATTCACCATAGAACGCCTCCCTGGCATATCTGCTGGTGAGGGAACGGAAGATTTCCCTCCCCGAACACCCCTGAAAGCTTTGAAACCGTTACTTCCTTGCCTTAGCAGGCTGCTATACGGGAGGAAAGACAAACACACTACCAGCAGCTACCACAATAAATATACTTTTTGGGCGTGTTACATCCACTGAGCCTTGATTTGTTGAGTCTCAGCCCGTAGTCTAAGGGTACGTATTCACATTGAACCAATAAGATTGAGGCGCTTCCGGGCCTGACCATGTGGGTGTATTTTCTGCCGCCTGTTGTGCACGGGGCCTTCTGATGCTAATGAAGGGGAGAACTCCCGTGATGGTAGAACCAAACACTGACCGTATTGTTCCGCGTCGTCGTGCGCTGCTGCTCGCTGGTGTGGGGTTAGGGTCATTGGGTCTTGCGGCCTGTGGTGGTGCTGGTAATGCTGAGGGGCAGTCGGGTTCTTCGTCGTCGGCTTCTTCTGATGGTGGTGCTTCTGGAGAGAGCGCAGGCTCTGGCAGTGCTACTCCTAACCCTAGTTTTTCGAAGGGGTACTCTGGCGGGTCGAAGGCCCCTGAGGGTGAGTACCGGATGGCTGATTATCAAGGTCCGGCTCAGAATGTTCCTAAGCCTCCGATGCCTACCGCTACTGATGGGCATACCGAGGCGTCGTTTACTGGGTTGCGTAAGTCGATGCTGGCGTGGCAGCGCTGGCGTAATTACGGTATGCAGACGGGTGATTATAGTGTGGCGCTTCAGTTTATTGGGGAGAACTGCGAGGACGAGCGAAAAACGATCACTTATGTGACTGAGCTGTATGAGAAGGGCGGATGGGTGATTGATGGTATTCAGGATATTGAGTATTCCTATCAGCCGTATATTTATGGTGAGAATTATCTGTGGAAGATAGAAACTAAATGGCTGGGGGTCGTGTATATACAGCCTGATGGGCAGCAGATTCCGCAGGAAAATTTGCGTACGGATGATGATACGTTTTGGTTGGAGTGTCGTCATGGGGATCGGGGCTGGTATATCAATAGTTTATTAATCCCAGAAGAATATAATCAGAAGTATAAGAATCAGGAAAAGAAATAATTGTGAAAAAATCTGCTTCCGGAATATTGATTTTATGTCTCGCTTTAGGTGCGCCTGTAGTATTCACTCCGGTAGCATATGGTGATCAGGGGGCTGTCACATGTAACGGCGGTGCTAATCAATCTGGTGGGGACTTTAGTGCAGGGTGTCAACAACAGAGCGGCAGTACAGTACCATCGCCGCCCTCCACAGGAAGGCAGTTTCAAGCAGAAACAACAGCGCCTGTAGTCACTCCTAATTATCAAGCACCTGTTGTTCCAGAAGAGAAGTCTAAGGCTGCCGACGCTAAATATCCCACCTTGAAGGATGGAGATAAAGAAATCAATCCTGGCGTGCCATATAAGCCTAAAGGAGAGTCATGCAACGATGGTACTGGTACAACAACATATGTTGAAGATCCAACAGCATCAGCCCTAAAGAAAAATCTAAGTCTTCCGGTTCAATCAAATAATTTACAAATAGCATGTAAACCTAATAAAGAAAAACCAGGCAATAACGAACAGGAGAATAATCCTGATGTTGCTTCAGAAGCAGAACAGATAGCGGAGATTGAGAGCACCTTCGCGAAAATTACGCCGCCTACACCGCAGCTGCGGATGAATAATTACCCCAGTCCTCATACTTGGATTGATGAGAATACTCATTTCTACGTCGAGTTTGGGGAACAAGAACGGTTTGACGGTAAATTGAAAGCCGGGCACGTACAGATTGAAGCGCTTCCGATACATTACACATTTGAAACGGGCGACGGGAAGGCTTTTACTACTACTAACCCCGGTGCACCAGTACGTACAGGCTCCGGTGAAAGTATGCCAAAAACGGTGACTGGTCATCAGTATCGAAACAGCGGTAACTACCACGCTTATGTCACTGTGAAGTACACTGGGCGATACAGGATTGGTGATGGGCCTTGGATACCGCTAAACGGTGAGGTTACAAAAACCAGTGAGGCTGCCTTGGTGCGGGTCTGGGAAGTAGAGACCCATAATGTTGCGAAGCTGTGCACCGAAGACCCGACCGCGTGGGCGTGTCCTGGTAGTAAATATCGGCCGGATTATAATAACCCCAACCCGCGTCTTGCGGTACCGGATCCGCATACCGGCCAACAGTGGCATAAGATAACGCTGGCAGCGGTGATACCGAATGGTGGCGGAAACCCGCTAAAAAACAGACTCGTTCACGCTAAATCACACCGTAGCGCGCTGCCAGCTAGTGACCAACGAATTAGCATAACAGCAATAGTAAGAATGTTTTTGGGCAGAGCACAGAGCCTGTGTTCTGCCCAAAAACATTCTCTAGTTGACCTATTGCGGTGAATCCGCGTCCAATATTAGGAGTTCTCTGATGGGTTATTGTGCTCAAACCATACTGTTCAACCGCCGCCGTGCATTGTGGCTGGCTGGTGCGGGGTTAGGGTCATTGGGTCTTGCGGCCTGTGGTGGTGCTGGTAATGCTGAGGGGCAGTCGGGTTCTTCGTCGTCGGCTTCTTCTGATGGTGGTGCTTCTGGAGAGAGCGCAGGCTCTGGCAGTGCTACTCCTAACCCTAGTTTTTCGAAGGGGTACTCTGGCGGGTCGAAGGCCCCTGAGGGCGAGTACCGGATGGCGGATTATCGGGGCCCGGCGCAGAATGTTCGTGTGCCTGCCCGTCCTGATGAGAGTTATAAGGTGAATTCTGTGGAGGGCTTGAAGAAGTCAGTCTTTGCTTGGGTTGAGTGGAGTAACTATGGGGATTCAGACTGGGGATTTTGATGTTGCTCGTCAGTTTGTGTCGAATGAATTCACGGAAGAAGTGAAACGCTATGATTACTACACTAAGCTCTATCAGGAAGGGGGATGGATTATAGATGGTATAGATGTTTTTGAGTTTCATGGGGATGATCCCGTGATGAAAGATGATGGTACATATCTGTGGGAATTTTATCTGAAGTGGGTTAAACAGATTGAAGTTAAAAGTGATGGGAAATGGAAACCTTGGGAGAATAAACGTCATGATGATGATACGTTCCTGCTGCATATTCGCCATACAGACGGTGGGTGGAAGATTACTGGAATGTCCCAAGTAACTGGCCAGAAAGATAAGAGCGAGGAGAGGGGTTAGCGAAAAAATCTAATACCAAAGCAGCGGTCATATAAAGCGTTTACGTCAGTATAAGAAAGGCGAATATTCATGATATACATGCCTATGCCTGATCCGAGTATGTTCACTCGTCGTCGTGTATTGTGGCTGGCTGGTGTGGGGTTGGGGTCGTTGGGTCTTGCTGCGTGTGGTGGTGAGAATAAGGCAGCTGAGCAGGAACCCAGCAGCTCCAGTTCTGCTTCAGAGACACCTCAGGACAGCGGTAGTGCTAGTCCCTCTGTCTCCAGCGAGGCCTCTAATACCCCTGACCCGAATTTTTCAAAAGGGTATTCCGGTGGTGAGAAAGCCCCTGAGGGGAAGCATGTGATGGCGGATTATCGGGGTCCTGCACAGAATGTTCGTGTGCCTGCCCGTCCTGATGAGAGTTATAAAGTAAATTCTGTAGAGGGCTTGAAGAAGTCAGTCTTTGCCTGGGTGGAATGGCGTAATTACGCCGTTCAGACTGGGGATTTTGATGTTGCTCGTCAGTTTGTGTCGAATGAATTCACCGAAGAAATAGAACGCTATGATTACTACACTAAGCTCTATCAAGAAGGGGGCTGGATTATAGATGGTTTAAAGGTCTTTGAGTTTCACGGGGGATGACCCCGTAATGAAAGATGATGGTACATACCTGTGGGAATTTTACCTGAAGTGGATTAAACAGATTAATGTTCAAGGAAACGGAGAATGGGATCTTTCGGAGAATAAACGTCATGATGACGATACCTTCTATTTGCATATTCGTCATGCAGATGGTGGGTGGAAGATTGTCGGGTTATCCCCACTAACCAGCGCGAAGGATACGAGCCAAGAGAAAGAGCAATAAGGAAGAACCTGTTTCTCTAAATACTTTTCAGAATGGGTTTATATTAACCCGAGAAAGACAGATAATCATGAACTATATGCCCATGCCTGATCTGAGTATGCTCACTCGTCGCCGTGCACTGTTACTGGCTGGTACGGGGCTAGGGTCTGTGGCTTTTACTGCTTGTGGTGGTGCTGGTAATGCTGAAGGGCAGGCGGGTTCTTCGTCTGAGGCTGGTTCGTCGACACCGCAGACTTCGTCGCCTGAAGCTTCTGCCTCTGGCAGCAGTGATACATCAGCAACCCCTACCCCTGTAGGGGAGACCTTTAGTAAAGGGTTCTCGGGTGGGTCGCAGGCCCCAGAGGGTGAGTATCGTCCTGCTGACGATAAGGGACCGGCGCAGAATGTTCCCAAGCCTCAAGAGCCTGAGGGTATGAACCTTGAAACCCCGGAAGCGTTTTTTAAGTTTATTGAGTATTGGAATGAGCAGCGTAATTATGCTCTTCAAACGGGAGATGTGAAGGGGTACGCGCATGTTACCTCGGGTGCGTTTACTGAGGAAATGAAAGCTATCGCTTATATGGAGACTTTGTATAAGAAAGGTGGCTGGGTGATTGGGGGTCTTCGAAAAATTATTTATGAGAAAGATAGTTTTGAACATGTGTCGGGGAAAGATTATCAGTACTCGCTTCTGGGGCGTACTGTTGTATCGCCCGCAATAACGTTTGATAATGAAAAGCGTACTATTCGCACTGAGGATTTCACTGAAGATAATAAGTATAGTGTGGAATTTGAGATTGTTTACAATGGTCGTGAATGGTTAGTGCGAGGGGGTAACTAACATTGCGAAATTCGATAACTAAGCGGAATCCTCTATAGTCTCTCTAAAACCGCTACTCTACCCCATGACTCATCACACTACATAGGCCAGATAAACAAGGGCACCTATTCACGGTCACATTTCTGCTACAGATAATTTTGCGGTGCTAGGCAGGGTTAGTTAGTCTGCTTTGTATTCAGCCGTGCACTTGAATTCGCGCTCACCTCAATACCATCAGGCACCACAATACTCACGAGCGGCGGATGAATCCGTCCCCGCAACCTAATACGCACACTTTCCCCATCACTGACATCAACCGAGTCAATACTCAATCCGCTAAACTCCCGGCTTGCCCCGCTGGCAGCTAAATACTCCGCCGCATACGCCTGAGCCTGGCTGGGGCTGAGCGAAACACCATTAAACGCCGCGGCACGCTGGTCTTTCGCTAACCGCCGCGCTACTGCCGAGGCTTGGGCGTCCGCGAAATCAGTGAGCCGCTGGGTTTGTACGTGCGCGCCGGTGATCGCTAGCGTCACTGACCCAATGAGCAGAAGCAGCGCGCGCACAGCCCGGCAATTAGGGGAACAACACTGCCTTCTTCTTTCTTCACCGTGTCTTGGGTGCCAGTATTGTCAGCAGCGGTAGTGTTTTTCCGTGCTCTGCCTAGATACTGCACTTGTTAGCTCCCTCAACGTATTGAATATGAAACCACCGGAAATGCCCCACTGCCAGTGGCGAGGGAAATAGTGAATTCTGCAATTTAGACGCTAAAAATAATACTAACCTATTTTCCTGGTGCTTTTCATGTGATTGTTTGCTGGTGGGTGTTTTGGGGTGCTGCTGGTTATGCGGGTTCTGTGCCCAGAAAAGTATTTCACCCCGGCATATTGGTATGCCTGCTGGTTGAACGGCTCATAAGCTTAGGTGCGAGTCCCGGGGTGTTTTCTGACTGTCCTGTTGGGTGCATGTTCTGCCGTGCGGTGTGCCTGTTCACCCATGGTGTGGGTGCATGAGCGTGTTCATGGTGGGCTGCGGCCGGTGGCCTTGCTGTTCTATCTCACGGTTTGTGCAGTGACCGGCACAGGTGTGGTGCGGGGCCGGGTAGGGTATGCTAAGGGGGCACATTACCCGTCCCATCACCGTGCAGGAGCGAGAATGGCCTCACCGAGTGCACCAACGTCACCCATGAAAGACAACGCCGGCTACATTCTGGCCGTGGAACAGCTGGCCCACGGTGCCTTTGCTGAGCGGCGGGCTGCTGCGGATACGCTGGTGGGGCTCGCCGACGGCTGGTTGTCTAATGCCACAATCAGTGCTGCGGAGCGGGATGCCGCCGCTCAGGTGGTGGCTGACGCATTATGCGCGTATATTCGCACCCCGTTACCGTCTGAACAAGAGGCGGAAAACCCAAGAAACACGGGGGAGAATCCGCCCGAAAAAGAACGGTCATTCTCTCATGGTGAAGGGCCGCTGAATGAGGGTGCTGAGGGTGCACTGCGTCAGCATATCCTTGAGGCTATTCATCAGCGGGTGCGGTGGCACCTGAACCCGGGGGGAGCAGGTGGGGGAGTACGAAACCCCGTTGCAGGCGCAGACGACCCCCGGCCCGTGGTCACACCTGGTGTTTGACTTCACGGGCGCTATCTTCTGCCACCCGGTGGATTTCACCGGTTCACACTGGGGACGTACGGTGAGCTTCGCGGGGTGCACCTTCACTGAGGCCGCTGATTTCTCCTCATCTTTCTACGAGGGGGACGCCACCTTTGAGGGCGCCACCTACCGTTTGGGGGCCGGGTTCGTGCAGTGCGTATACCACCAGGATGTGCGCCACACCGGCAGCGTCTACCGGACTGGTGCAGAGTTCGGGGCCAGCACCTACCGGGGTGCGGCCGACTTCTCACGGGTAATCTTCTATGGGCCCGCCGATTTTGGGGTGTCTGTCTTCTGCGGCGGGCCGCAGCACCCCGTAAATTTCAGCTGCTGCGTCTTTGCCGAAGCCGTCGACTTCTCCAAAAGCTGCTTCTGTGCATACACCGATTTCTCAACGGTGCAATGGATGGATACGGCGTTCTTCGAGTATTGCATCTTTTACGATGACACCGCCATGCGGGGCAGCTCGTTCACCGGGGAAGCAGTCTTCGCTGAGGCCGTATTCTTGGCGGACGCTAACTTCTCAGACATCACTTGCGAGGCGGATGCCGACTTCGATTCGTGCTCCTTCTACGGCAACTATCGCAGCGATGAGAGCGAGTATGAAGGGGCTGTTGGCTTCACTAATGTCCTGTTCTTGGGGGACGTCGATTTCGCGGGGGCACGGTTCACAGGCGATGCGCCGTCGTTTGATGAGGCGGTGTTCGCCCCCGGAGTGCTCACCCGGCTACCGCACAAGGGCCAACAGGCTGAGGGGCACCAGCACCCGGATACTGCCCCGGCAATAGAGATGACGCAGGCCCCGGCGGGTGCGCGTCTGCTTCCCGCTGACGGGGCAGAGCAGGCGCACACGCTGCTGAGCGCCATCCCCCACCAGATCGCTGCAGTGCAGGGCAGGGAGGGCGAGAACATGAACTTCCTGACCGTCAGTGATGAACTGCGCGCGGCGACTGAAAACCTGTGGGAATGGTCGCAGCAGGTCAGGGACGGGGAATAAACAGCACCGGCAGCCGCTGGCGGTGCGCCACCCATAACAGGTGCCTCTTAATGAGTACGACGGGTACGCAGCGCCGGACGTGCACGGTACCTCCAATATCCCGTCCTCACGCGGTTTATACGGTGACCGAGCCCGGTGTGGTGCGGGGCCGGTTGGGGTATGCTGAGGGGGCAAATGTTCACCGTATTAACCGCATAGGATTAGAGAATGGCCTCACCGAGTTCACCAGCTTCACCCGTTAAAGACAACGCCGATTACGTTCTAGCTGTGGAGCAGCTGGCCCACGGTGCCTTTGCTGAGCGGCGGGCTGCGGTGGATACGCTGGTGGGCCTCGCCGATGGGTACCTGGCGGATACCTCCCTGGACGAAAACACCCGTAACACCAACGCTCAACACATTATTAACCGATTGTGTGAATATATTCGTTCCCCGTATGCTCTTGCCGGTGAGTACGATGTGCTCACCCGCACCCCTGTACGCGAACTGCCTGCCGAGCAAGAACCCACCCGGTACCGTGCCGATAGGGACGCGCTGGCGCAGGAGGCCCAGGTGCGCGGGCATATTCTGGGCAGCATTCACGAGCGTGTGCAGTACCTGCGCAGAGCAGAAAGTGATACACCGCAAGAGTCCCTGGAGGCCCTGCGGCCCGGCCGGTGGTCGCACTTACCTTTGACTTTACGGGTGCCGACTTTTTCTACCCGGCGTACCTGAGCGAATCGTACTGGGGTGCGGGGGCCACCTTCGCCGGGTGTACCTACCGTGATAAGGCGCGCGCCGATGGGTCCGTGTACTGCACCGACGCCGACTTTTCAGGCTCCACCTACCAGAAAGAGGCGGACTTTTCGGAGTGTAAATTCTTAGGCACCGCGCGTTTTACACAATCAACCTACAACGAACTGGCCTTCTTCAGCGGCGCTATCTTCGCAGGCGATGCCCACCTGAGCGGGTGCACCTACGTGGGAGTGTTTTTTCAGGGCTGTTTCTTCTTCGGGCAGGTGAACCTGAGCGAATGTGTTTATGACGGGCCAGCCCAGCTTGAGATGAATTATTATTCACAAGCCGTGGATTTCAGCGGGTGCACCTACAACGACTGTGCGGACTTCTACGAGTGCCTGCACGGCGGGCTGGTCACCTTCACGAAGAGCGTGTGCGAGGAAGGTGCCAATTGTGGCGGCTCCATCTACCTGGGTGGTGCGGATTTTAGCGGCACCCGGTTCAGCACCAAACCCTACTTTGAGGGGACTGTGTTCGCCGATGGCACTGTAAACAGGTTCCTGGATTCCGCCCCGAACACCCCGCCGGATGGGCCCGTTGGGTGAGCGGCGAAGAATACACTCAGTGGCAGCAGCAGAGAGAGTTCATTGAGGAAGTCAGCAGCATCCGGCAGGTGCATAACACCCGGTAGGGTCGGGCAGAAACCCACACGCGCCAGCACACGGCATGGGGCAAGAGCATACCGCAACAATAACCTGGGAGACATACATGACGGGCACACAGGGGGAGGGGCACCTCACCGAAACAACCGCGCACGGGTGGGGCCCAGCACACGATAGGCGCCGCACCCACTACCTCAAGGCCCTGGAGCTGCTGGGGAACGCATCGGCAATAACGCGCCTTGGCGGGGTGAGGATGCTTGCTCAGCTGGCCGATGAATGGTTAGCCGACGCCAGCATACCCGCGCCGGTGGGCCGGGAACAGGCACAAACGATCGTGGATATGCTCTGCGCCTATGTGCGTCTGCCTTTCCCACTGGCCCGAAACTGCCCCCAAGCCCCCGCCAGCACCCCCGAACGGTCGTCGGATACAGGTATGGCACGGCAACACCGCATTGATGAGGCCGAATACCTGGCGGAGGCGCAGGTGCGTTCGCGTATCCTGGCTGAGATTCGCGGGCGGGTGCGCCAGCCTCAGCCGCTGGAGGACACGGCCGCCGGTGGGGAGGCAACCCCAGGACCCTGGTCGGGGTTTGACTTCGACTTTTCGGGGGCAGAGTTTTTTGACACGGTGGATTTTAGCGGGGTGCTGCTGGGACGGGCGGCTTACATTCGCGGGTTCCACGTTCTGCGGTGCGGCATCCTTCAGTAACTCGGTGTACCGCGGGCAGGCGGGCGTGTCGTTTGAAGAGTGCACTTACCGTGCGGGCACCTGTCCCGAGGCGACAGCGCCCGTGGGAGCAGATTTTAGCGGCTCGTATTATGGCGGGTTCGTGAGTTTTGCCGGTTCAACCTACGGGGCAGACGCCTGCTTTAGCGGGAGCGTGTACTGCGCGGGGGCCGACGCCCAGGACTGCACCTACATGGCCGACTCCATATTCAGCGGATGCACCCACTACGGGCCCGTCACCCGCACCGGCACCTACGGCGGGTGTGTTACTGCGACCGACAGCACGTTCTATTCTTCCGTATCATTCGGCGGTGAGGCCGCTGGATACGCAGATTTTAGCGGCTGCGCTTATTCTGGGCCCGCCTATTTTAGGGGCACGTTCCGGGCCGAGGCGGATTTCGGCGGCTCCATCTACTGTGAGGGCGGCCGCTGGGATTCTTGCGAGTTCCAGGGGCAGGCGCTTTTTGGGCGTTCGCTGTTTCTGGGGCCTGCGTCGTTCGCTGAGGCGCAGTTCGCGGCGGGCAGCCCGGTGTTTGAGCAGAGCGTCGTGAGTGTTTTCCCCGATGCTGCGGGCTGCGGGCCAACCGAGGAAATCCCAACCGAGGAAACCTCAATCGGGGCGCGTCTGCTCACCGAGGAAGAAGCACGTGAGGTCACCCGGTGTGCCCGGGCCCTCATCGAGGCGGCAGCCGCCTTGCCTCAGCCCTGTGTCCCGCATGATCATGCTGCTTTTGAACCGGTGCGGGACGCTGAAGAGCAGGTGCGTGCCTGGTTCGACTACTTCTGCTGCACAGACCCGCCGCCGCGCACCGGCAGGAACACCTTGAATTAGCGCACTGTTGGTGCATTGCAAAGGAGTAAATATGGAGCCAGATGAATTCGGGCGAATCATTGAGCTGGAGGACACTATTGAGGAGTCCGATATTTTCACGCGCTACAGCGAGTATATCGACCGAGTGATTGAGTTCACGGAGCGTAACGTTATCCCGTTAAGCAAGCAGCCTGAGGTGCTGCGGGAGTATGTGGGGCACACCCGGGCGTACCGTTGCGGGAGCATTGATGCCGCTGAACTGGAGCGGCGCCGGTTAGAGCTGATGAAAAAGCCCTATGCGCAGAAGCAGGAAGAAGCAATCGCAGCGCATATCGATTTCCTGCTGTGGTTTGAATTTTTAGACGGCACGACCCCCGAATGGCAGCAGGACAGCCACACCTCCTACCTGCTGGATGGCTTGTACAAGATACAGCACAGTATGGCCCTGTGTGAGGAACTGTACGCACACGTTATGGGCACAGGGTCAGTGAGTTAAAACTTTAAGAAGCGATTCTCCCACTCAGCCCTAGCGGGCGGGTGGGAGAATCGCTTCTTATCTGGTGTTAGCCGCGCAGTGCGCCCTGTGGCTTATGCCTTGGCCGCCTGTTCTTCTTCTTTGGCAGGAAGACCAGCGGTGGTGAGCTTTGCGAGGTTTGCGGCCTCTTCAAACTCCTGCTCAATCTTGTCGTTCTTCTGGTAGGTAGACAGAGAGACCACGACGGTCACCAGGAAGGCGAGGAAGAACCCGGGGATCATCTCGTAAACCTCGATCGTTTCGGTGAGGTTGAAGACCTGGCGCCAGAAGAAGGTGACGACAGCACCCACAACCATGCCCGAGACCGCACCCGGTAGGGTGAGCTTGCGCCAGTACAGGGAGAGGATCACGATCGGGCCGAAGGCCGAGCCAAAGCCTGCCCATGCGAACTCAACGAGCGAGAGAATTGAGTTGTTCTTATCGAGCGCCATGAGAGTCGCGATGACCGCCACAATCGCTACGCCCGCACGTCCAAGCCAGAGTGACTGGTTCGCGCTGAGCTTCTTCTTCACAAAGACACCGTACAGATCTTCCACCAGTGCTGAGGAGCAGACCACCAGCTGCGAGGAGAGCGTGGACATAATAGCCGCAAGAACAGCAGCCAGGATCATACCAGCGATAAAGGGGTGGAAGAGAATCTGCGCGAGATCCAGGAAGACTGTTTCCGCGCTTTCCTTATCGGCGAGAGGAACATCGGGGTGGGTTGCAAAGTAGGCTACGCCCACGAACGCCGTGCTGATGGAGCCTACCACGGTCAGCAGCATCCAGCTCATGCCGATGCGACGCCCGGCTTTTGCATCCTCGGGGGTGCGCAGCGCCATGAAACGCACAATAATATGCGGCTGCCCGAAATAGCCCAAGCCCCAGGCGAGTGCCGATGCGATGCCGATGAATGTAGTTCCCGCAAAAAGTCCCAGGGCGTCGGGGCGAACGTTGGCGACGGCGTTCGTGACGTGGTCGAGTCCGCCCATATTGGTAATAGCCACGATCGGCACGGCAATCAGTGCGGCGAGCATCAGCAGGCCCTGCACCATATCGGTGTAGGAGGCGCCCATAAAGCCGCCGAAGAAGGTGTAGAACATGGTGATACCGGCGACGAGAAGCATACCGGTGAGGTAGTCCTGGTGGAAGGAAGACTCGAAGAATTTACCGCCAGCAACCATGCCGGAGGAGACGTAGAAGGTGAAGAAGACGAGGATAATAATGCCTGCGAAAATACGCAGAATATTGTACTTATCGTGCAGTCGGTTGCTGAGGAACACCGGGACGGTCACGGCATCGCCAGCGACTTCGGTGTAGGTACGCAGGCGGGGCGCAATATATTTCCAGTTGACCCATGCGCCGATTGTCAGACCGATAGCAATCCATGATTTGGAAAGACCGGCTAGATAGACAGCGCCGGGCAAACCCATTAGGAGCCAGCCGGACATATCGGCGGCGCCTGCCGAGAGAGCCGCGACGGTGGGGGAGAGCTGCCGCCCACCCAGCACGTAATCGTCAAGGTCGTTGTTTTTGCTGTTTGCCCACAGCCCGATCACGATCATGGCGATGAAATAGATCGCCAACGCGATGATTTGGAAAGTACTATTGGACATTTTTCTCCCTATTTCGGTGGCAGGTCATTCTTTCAAGCAATTGAATATTTATACATAAATATACGTCTTTATAAGTGGCCCGGGATACAGTCTAGCTTTCGTATCTCAAAAAACAAAGTCGAAATAGGGTTTGACGGGCTGAATAACGGGTATATATATGCCTTCGCTGGTGGGTTATCTACCCGGTTAATGTGAGAATGTGTTGGTTTATCTGCCGTGTGCATCCCCACTATGACGGGGATGAAAGTTTTACGCGTTCCCGAGATAGGGTAAAACCCGCACAAACACATGTGGGGGTCCGAAAAAATTTCAAAGCCTTGGGGATGAGTCGTTTCGCATCATGAAATTTTAAGCGGGTCCCGCACCGTCCAAGGCTCCAAGCTCATCCGTTGCGGGTCAAAAACCGTAAAATATGCATCGCGCTTTCAAACACCTGCGCCCCGCCCGTTTTCTTAGGATCGGTGACGGGTATGGAGGCGGCAATCCAGCTCAGCACATCCGCCTCAGTAAACCCGGCCTGGCGCAGCTGCGGCAGAGTCACCGCGCCATCACGTTTAGCCAGGCGCTTACCCTCCTCATTCAGAGCTAGAGGAACATGCGCATACGTTACCGGCGGGTACCCCAGAAGATGCGCCACATACGCTTGGCGCGGCGCCGAAGACAGCAGATCATCCCCACGCACCACCTGGGTCACCCCCTGAAAATGATCGTCCACCACCACCGCCAGGTTATATGCGAAGGTGCCGTCATTGCGCACCAGCACAACATCATCCACTGCCGCCGTATAGTCGCCGCGGAACATATCGTGCACCATATACTCGCTCACCCCGGCACGCAGACGGTAGGCAGGTGCTCGGTGCGCGCGGCGTTCGACGCGCTGCTGATCTGATAACTCCCGGCAGGTGCCCGGGTATGCGCCCGGGGCCCCATGCGGCGCGGTGGCGGCCTGCTGAATCTCACGCCGCGTGCAGTAGCACTCGTACACCATCCCAGCCGCCTGCAAACGCTCAAACTCACGCTGGTACGCGTTCCGGCGGGTGCTCTGGTACAGCACCGGCTGCTCCCAATCGAGCCCCAGTGACGCTAAATATCCGCCAGCTGCTGCTGTGCCGCGCCTTCCTTCACCCTATCGAGGTCTTCGATACGCATCACAAACCGCAGGTTTCCCTGTCGCGCCAGCATCCATGCCAGAAGCGCGGTGCGCAGGTTCCCTAAGTGCAGGTCTCCCGAAGGAGAAGGGGCGTACCGGCCAGCCCCAGGGCGTGCGCTGGGGCTCGGTGAAACGGTGGCGGGTGCGGCGTTAAAGTGCGGTTCACGAGTCATAGCACTATGGTACTTTCCCGCTGTGTTGTTAATATGCTCCGCCGGTGTGAAGGGGTGGCGTCGGTGCTTTTCAGAATTTTTAATAGCACGTTTTACGCCCCCTGGTTGAAGTTTCATTCAAGATAAACTTGATATGCGTTTTTCCTCGAAGCATATACTGCATATCAATATGTCTGCTGTCGGAGCCTTCCGGTATTTATAATGATGCGCATAAACCGTGTGCTCTATTTCTTTCACACTGTGCCCAGTATGTACCCTAAAACAGCCCTTTGCAGCCCGTAAATAAAAGGAATGCAACGATATTTACAGTACCGAATATATGCTGTGGTGAACACTTCCAATAGGGATAAATATGTGAGCTGGCGCAATATAAAAAGACTGCGGCATGTGTGGGCTCGACGGTAGTTCAGAGAAAAAGAAACATGAGGTTAACGGCACAAAAACCGGGGCACACAATGGAACATTAGAAAATGTTACGAAACCTTAATACAGCATATTCGCGCAAAAACTAGCCCGGTCAAGTACCGTTTAACTATGGCACAAACTATCGAACTAGCTGACGGCGTGTACCGTATTGCAACGGATAACTATCGTCTAAATACAGGACTTATCCTCGGCCTTGAGGCCGCCCTGGTGATCGATACCGGCGCTGGCCCCCGTCAAGGCACCGAAATATATGATGAAGTGCGCCGCCTAACCCGACTGCCTATTACCGTGGTTAACACTCACGCCCACTACGAGCGTTTCTTCGGCAACGATGTTTTCGTGGCCATGGGTGTGGAGGATTTCTGGGCGCACCCGCGCACCGTGCGGGCTATCGAAAAATATGGTGAATCACAGCGGCCCTATGTTGAGACCTTAGAACCTGAAATGGCGCACCACCAAGGCCCGGCTACCGATATTATCGTGCCGAATAAACTCACCGCCCATAACGGTGAAGGCATTACGTTCACTCCCTGTTGAGTTGGGGGAGCGCTCTGCAACCCCTCATCTACCTGGGGCAGGGGCACACCAAAGGCGACCTGCTGGTGGGTGTTGAAGATGTGCTATTCGCGGGCGGCCTGCTGGAACAGGGCACCGACCCCTCCTTTGACGATTCGTACCCCGATCGCTGGGTAGAGACTATCGGGGCGCTGACTGAGCTTGACAGGTACAGCATCTACGTTCCCGGCCGCGGCGAGCCGGTTGACCGGGATTTTGTGGTGCGTGCCCGAGACACTATGGAGGCCGCTATTAAAGGCGATCCGCACCTCCGCGATTGACCAGAATAACCCCTCCACCACGGCCTCGATGTTCCAGTTGCCCTACTCGCCGGGTACCACCCGCATTCTGCTGGATCGGCTGGCGTTCCTTGACGGCGGTAGCGATGCCGCAGCCCAGCCGGATGTGAGCGGCTTTACCGGGCCGATTACGATCGGTAAGGCGCATTCGGGGCAGCGGTAGTTTACTCTGGCAGCCCGCCCGCTGCGGCCCGCCCCAGGGTGGGCCGGTTAGGGGCGGTGAATGCTCACGCGCACCCCGGAGGCGGTGCCGAACCCGGCGGCCATGGCCTCTAAATCGGTGTTCTCGGCGGCGCGCACCGTAAAGAACCGGTCTACTGTGCGGGAAAATTGTTCCTGCCGGGCGAGTTCGCCGTGCTCTAGGGTGCTGAAGATACTGCCGCCCGAATCATCAAAAACATGCACCTCAAGGTTCGGCAGCAGCTCGGTGACGGGCAGGTTAAGCGCCGCCACGTCGTGCTGGAAGGTCAGGTCGCCGCACAATAACCGTACCGGTAATGCGGCACCCCCCACCGTGCCGGTGCCGGTGGGGTAGTAGCCGGCTAAGGAAATGCCGATAGCGGTGGCAACCGTACCGTCAATACCGGCCAGCCCACGGTTTGCATACACGCGTGCAGGGCCCGCCTCACCCAGTGCTGGCGCGGCCCTATCAAGGTCCCGCACCAGATTCGACGACCCCACAACGAGAGCATGATGATCGGCGGCGCATTGTACCCAGAGGCGGTGCGCTAGGGCCTGCCCGGCGGTACGATCCACAGGGTCGGTATGTTCTGCCTGGTGGGGGGTGCTCTGTGAACGGTACTGCGCTATTCTGCGCTGGTTTTCGGCATATTGTGCGGTGCCTGCGTCGGTCCACTGCTCTAGCCATTCGGTGCTGCCGGCGGCGGCGCCTTTAAGCGCAAAAATAGCTGCATCGGCAGGAAAATCTATTTCCTGCGCGGCGCGTGCGCCCGGCTCATACCAGCTGGCTTTACGCGGCGCGTAGTATGCCTGCGGGATGCTTTCCCGCCCCAGCAGGGCACTGATCGGCCGTGAGAGCGTGGGGTGCCCAAACAGTACCATCCGTTCAATCTGCGCCCCCAACTCACTGCGTGCGTCCGTGCCGAGTAGCTCAACATAGTGGGGGATGGAGGTGCGCCCGCCGCGCGCACCGGAAGAGGGCTCCGCAAAAAGCGGCAGGTTCAAAGCGGAGGCGAACTCTGCGGCGAACGGCCCGGCTCCGTCCCCTGCGACCACCACCGTTTTGGGGGTTTGCGGGGTATCAGGCAGCGGGGTGCCGCAGGCGGCTTCGGCTTGGGCTGTTTTGTGTTGTACCAGCCACCCGGCTTCAATGGGGCTCAGCGCTGTGAGAGTGCCAGGACCCTCATGGGGGGCTGTCCCTAAGTGCTCCGCCAGCTGCCGAGCCTCGGCGGCGTAGTCGGTGTGTTCGGTCAGTGAAGCCGCCCACTGCGGCAGGATGCGCGCGGTCTGCTCGTCCGGCACCAGCGGCGAATCTAGGCACAGGTTAATATGGGCGGGCCCCAGCGGCTCGTCGCTGGCCCGTGACCAGTTAGTGCGCATCCCCTGCCGGTCAGAGCCGCCAGGCACCGTTTTAAACGCCTGAGTTTGTTCCCCTTCGGACTGTTCGGGGTAGCGGGTCAGATCTGCGGATGCGCGCACAAAACGCCCATACAAGTTGTGCTGAAAAGTGGTCTGGTTGGCCCCTGTACCCCGCAGCTTTTCGGGCCTGTCGGCGCTGATAATGGCCAACGGAACCCCCGTATGGTACGCCTCCATGACCGCCGGAACATACTCACCCAGTGCCGTGCCCGAGGTGCATACCAGCCCCACCGGCCGCCCGGATGCTTTCGCAATACCAAGTGCGGTGAACCCTGCGGTGCGTTCATCAACCCGCACGTGCGCCACGATCGCGCCCGCGGTTTCGGCGGCAGCCACCGCATACGCCAGCGGTGCGCTGCGTGAACCGGGGGAGAGAACGATGTGGCGCATCCCGGCGCGGATGAGCGAATCAAGTACAGAGATGGCGCTGAGCATAGAGAGTGGTGTGCGGTTTTCAGTCACCAGACTATTCTAATGCTGCCTCGCTGACGGTGGGACTGTGTGTGCCCTTAGTCGCCCATATTCTTGTGGCCGTGCCGGGCCTCGGCTGTGACATATCCGCGGTGCAGCAGCCGCCAGCACCGTTCGATGCGTTCTAGCCACCATGCGCGTGTGGCGTGGTCTGCGGCGAGCGCCTTCAGCCGTGCCTCCTCAGGGGCTGCGGGCCGCACCGGTATGCGGCCGTTTTCGGCCACAAGGGGGGTGCTGCTCACATCGGTGTCCAGGAGTGAGACCGTTCCCAGCCCGCACCCGTAGGGCAGTTCGGGCAGGGACGCGGCCAGGTGCACACCCGTTGCGATACCCACCGAGGTTTCGAGCGCGGAGGAGATGACGGCTGGCAGCCCGGACTGTGCGATGACAGCGGATGCGCGCCGCACCCCGCCCAACGGTGCCGCTTTGACAACGATCAGGTCGGCGGCGTTCGCCCGCGCCACGGTGAGCGGGTCATCAGCTTTGCGTACGAGTTCGTCTGCGGCGATGAGAACCGGAACCTGCGCATTGTCGAGTTGGGTGCGCAGCTGTTTCATGTCGTTAATGCTCCCTACAGGCTGTTCGGCGTACAGCAGGTTGTAGTCGCTCAGGGCTGTGAGCGCGGTGAAGGCCTGCGGCAGTGTCCACCCGGCGTTTGCGTCTATTTTGAAGCGGGCGTTGGGCAGGGCGGTGCGGGCTGCGGCGACCCTGGCGATGTCGTCGTCAAGAGTCTGTCCGCGTTCGGCGACTTTAATTTTTAGTTCCTGTATGTCGCCGTTGTAGTTATTAAGAACGTCGGGCACGCGGTGGGCGGGTACGGCGGGAAGGGTGGCGTTGACCGGCACCTGCTCGCGTACTGTTACGGTGGGCGGCAGGTAGGTTGCCTCTAGGGCACTGGATAACCAGTGCGCGGCTTCGGCGTCGTCGTATTCTGGGAAGGGCGCGAATTCGCCCCAGCCGTAGGGGCCGCGGATGAGGGTGCTGTGCCGGGTGGTGACCCCTCGGAATTTGACGCGCATCCCCACGCTTATAACGCGTGCGATGTTAAGGATTTTTTCGAGTGGGGGCAGCGGTGTTCCCTCAGAGACGAACCCGTAAGGGGTGATACCGGGGATGTTGGAATCGCCGTGGTGCGTTGATATGGCGCGGGAAAACGGCACAGTGACCTCCTTTAACACGGGTGGGTATTCCCTGCAAACTCCCAGCTTTGGGTTGAGAATTTTATTCTTTTTCATAGCTTAACCTGAGATAGTTAGGACTGATAATGCCCAGATGCGGCGGTACTGACGATTGATCCGGGAGGACACCATGGCAAAACGCAGTACGGCACATACCGCCTCGGCTCATGACTCCACCGCGCCTGATGATTCAACGATTCCCTTGGGCGAGGTGCCCGAGGCTACCGAAGTTTTAGGTGCTGAAGAAGAGACAATAGGCGCAACCCGTAACCCGTACCAGCGGCGTAGCGCCTCCGGTACGGCGCAGATGCCGCATGTGCCTGATCCGCACTCGCCGCCTACACCCGCCCAGGGGTACCCTGCGGCACCTCATCCGGCTGGCGCTTATGATGCTGACCTACGGAGCATCTTCCCTATAGTGCGGATCCCCAGTTTTCTTCAAGTCCTCAGTATGCTCAGGCCCCCCAGCAGTACCCTCCGAATGCGCAGTACGGTGGCCCGGCCGGGTATGTGGCTTATGGGGTTCCGCCGCAGGCGCCCGGTGCCGCCCCTGAGGGGTACGCCGATACCGGGCGGCCTGGTACACGCATTATTCTGCAGCATCTTTTTGCACTGTTTGTGTTTGCGGTGGGTGCTGTCGCCAGCCTTTATTTTTTTGTGGGCACCTACCGTGGGCAGCAGCTTGATGAGGACGCCCTGAACGAATACGGTAAGCAGTTCAGCGGTTATGAGGGCCCCACCTTAAAGGCTCTCGATAACCTGCCGTATGTGGTGGTGGCGTTGGCCGTGGTGGGGCTGGTGCTGGTGCTGATATGGAAGCATCATTTCGTGTCGGCGGTGGTGGGCGTGTTCACTGCTGCTGCGGCAACTGTGAGTACGCAGTTGCTGAAGAATACTTTGGTGAAACCCAACTACGGTGTTCAGGAGGCGGTGCTGAACTCGGCCCCTAGCGGACATACCACTTTGGCGGCGGCCGCAGGTGCGGCTATTTTCTTGGCGGCCCCGCGTTCGCTCCGCCCGGCGGTTGCGGTGTTGGGGTCGTTGGCGACCTGCCTGACGGGTATGGCGACCATGATTAATAACTGGCACCGCCCGGGGGATGTGGTGAGCGCCATCTTTGTGACCGCGTTTTGGACGGTGATCGGGCTGATGGTGCTGCGGTATTTCCGCCGCTCAGAGTTCAGGGGCGGTAAACGAACAATTGGCTCGGTGATTGTGCCGCTTCTGACGATTGCGACCCTGTTCTTGGGGTTCTGCTCGGTGGTGCTGTACCTGATTGTTTCGGTGTCGTCTTTGCCGGGCGGGGTGTTTGTGGCATCCACCAGTATGGTGTTGGCCGTTGGCACCGGGTGCGCGGCCGCACTGATTGGGCTGCTGCGCCCGCGTAACCGGCCGCGTCCGGCGTACACCAAGGTGTGGTCGTACTAGTTTTCTGCGGTTTTTCACGCCTCCACAGGGCATAATACTTGTGAGGTAAAGCATTTTGCGGGGTGGAAAACCGAGGCGTAATATTGGCACTGTACATGCGATATTGGTGTTTTAGAGGGCGGGCTCAAAGCCTATCTCCCGTAAGAAATACCGTCGCACACGACGAAAGGTAAACCCATGGCAGGCACCCACGAAGGTCGCGTCATCATCTTCCCGCAGCTCACCGAGCAGCTTACCCCCTTTGAGGATAAGCCGCAGGCTAAGAAGCTTATTGACGCTGATGGAGGGAACCTTATCCTCATGGAGCTTGCCGCCGGGCAGTCGTGGCATGAGCACCACAGCGTGCACCCGGTGGTTGTGCAGGCTCTGAAAGGCAAGATTGATTTCCGTGTGAAAGGCCAGAGCGTCATTCTGGTGCCCGGTAAGCCGATCCACGTGACGGCGGACCTGCTGCATTCGCTCACGGCGCTGGAGGATTCCACGCTCATGGTTACTATGCTCACCGGTGAGTCGCATCCTGATGCGAAACCCACTGTTGAATTCGATGAAATTTAGCGGACTCACCCCGCCCGCAGGCTTTCACTCAACAGTATTCACTCTCTTCGATTCACTCCTTTAAGCGCGGAGGCGCCCCGGTTACTAGGAACCGGGGCGCCACTGTTTAACCGGGGATAATCATATGCTGTGTGCAGGGGAGCGATGCATAATCTGGCGTAAACTGCTAACCGTATGGCGTGAATTGCTAATGATGTTTTTTCTATGCTGGTAATACAACCGGATCAAGAACACATAAGACAACCCATACAAGGAGAAAAATGCCCCAGGTTATTCTACTTACCGGCGCAAGCTCAGGTATCGGCTACAACACCGCTACGGATCTTGCAGCCGCAGGGCACACAGTCTACGGTGCCGCACGCCGCGTGGAGAAGCTTGAAGAACTTCGGCCCTTCGGTATCATTCCGCTTCAGCTGAACATTACTGACGAAGACTCCATCAAGAAGGCTGTAGAGACCATTATTACCGAGCAGGGCCGCGTGGACGTTCTGGTCAATAACGCAGGGTACGGTTCATTTGGCGCGATCGAAGACGTTACCCTTGACGAGGCACGCAACCAGTTCGAGGTAAATCTCTTTGGGCTGGCACGACTCACGCAGCTTATCCTGCCGCAGATGCGCGCGCAGCGTTCCGGGCGCATTATTAACGTCTCTTCAATGGGTGGGCGCCTCACCACCTTCATGGGCGCCTGGTACCACGCCACCAAGTACGCCCTTGAAGCCTTCAGCGATGCGCTGCGCATGGAGACCTCCGACTTCGGCATTCAGGTCTCCATTATCGAGCCCGGCGGTATCAAAACTGACTGGGGTATGATCGCTGCCGACAAACTGGAAGAATCGGCCAAGGGCGGCGCCTACGAGAGTATCGCCCGTAAGACCGCCGAGAATATGCGCCGCCTCTATTCCTCAAAGTCGCTGTCTGACCCCGCCATTATTTCCAAGGCGATCACCCACGCCATCGAAGCAAAAAAGCCCAAGACCCGCTACCTCGTCGGTTTCATGGCAAAACCCGCAGTTCTAATGCACACAGTTCTGCCCGCTCGCACCTTCGATACGATCATTCGCCGCTTCATCTAGGTGCCCGCCGTGGAACACATAACCCTGCCGGGAAACATCATGCCCTACCTGAAAAGCTACGGCATAGAACCCGAAGATTTCCTTCCCGCCTCCTGCCGCAGGGCACTGGCCACCGGCGAAGACATCACCCTAAACCCCAGCCAGTACCTCGATTTTCTGCGTACCATAGATACAACAATTCCCGATAAGGAATTACTGAAGCTGGGCACTCAGAGCAGTCTCAAACAGTGGGTTCCAGCGATTTTTGGGGCGCTCGCAGCCGATAACGGGTGGGAGGGGCTAGCCCGGTTTGAGCGGTACAAAAAACTCACGGCCCCTATCGACATGCACACCACGCATGAGAAGAACCGGTGCCGTGTCGAATTTGCGTTTGCGGGTGCTGAACGGGCGCTTCCCCGCAGCGGGGTCCTTTTAGAGCAAGTTATTCTGCTGACCCTTATGCGTACTGGGACGGGGCGGCATATTGTGCCCCTGTTCGTGGAGGCACCGTTTGAGTACTCCGCAGAATACACCGAATTTTTTGGTGTTGCCCCGCGTGCGGCCAGCTGCAACTCACTGGTATTCGCAGCTGCCGATCTGCTGCTGCCCTTTCGGAAAGCGAATAACGTCATGTGGGAGTACCTAGAACCGGTACTTGACGAAAAAATCGCTGCTTCTGAGCGTCACTACGGGGTAGTACAAAGTGTGCGCGCTGAACTTTTACGGATGATACCCAGCGGCTCGTACAGTCTGGAGAAGCTCTCATCCCATCTGGGCGTGAGCGGACGAACCTTACAGCGTGAGCTTCAACAGGCCGGAACCAGCTACCAGCATGAATGCTCCCAGGCGCAAAGCGAACTGGCGTGCTCATACCTGAAAAACCCGGTGGCGAGCCTGCAGGATGTGGCGCTGCTATCCGGATATACGGAGGTTAGCTCGTTCACGAGGGCATTTAAAAAATGGACGGGTCTCACCCCGGGTCAGTACCGCAACCAGCTACCATCTCACGACAATACGGCAGATACAGTGAACGATTCGTAGACCAAAGGCGGGGCTGCAGAGAGATAGAATCTCTCTGCCGCCCCGCCTTTAACGTCATACTTGGCGGGTGTGCACCGGCCGCCTAACTGGGGGAACGCTACGCCTTAGCTTGTGTGGCGGAAGCATCCTTAGCTGCGTCCTGCTGCGCTTGAGCAACGTGGGTGGGGTCCAGCACGCGCGCTAAGAAAGTCTTGGTACGCTCATGCTGCGGGTCGCCAATCACCTGCTCGGCGGGGCCTTCCTCTACCACCACACCGTCAGCCATGAAAACCACACGATCGGCCACATCCCGGGCGAACGCCATCTCGTGGGTGACCACGAGCATGGTCATCCCCTCGTCGGCCAGCTCACGCATAATGCCGAGCACATCGCCGACCATTTCGGGGTCAAGGGCGCTGGTGGGCTCATCAAACAGCATCAGCTCGGGATTCATGGAGAGCGCCCGGGCGATAGCCACACGCTGCTGCTGCCCGCCCGAGAGCTGACTCGGCAGGCTGTTTTCCTTACCGGCAAGCCCCACCTTCGCCAGCTGCTCGCGCGCCACCTGCTCAGCGGTTGCCTTGCTGCGCCCCAGCACCTTCACCTGCGCTATGGTGCAGTTATCGAGTACGCTCAGGTGCCCGAACAGGTTGAACTGCTGGAACACCATACCCATGCGGGTGCGCACCGCGTTAATATCCACATCCGGGTCGGTGACTTCAGTATGGCCTACGGTGATGGTTCCGCCCTGAGGTTCTTCAAGCAGGTTCACGCACCGCAGCAGAGTCGATTTGCCTGAACCGGACGGGCCGATCAGGCACACCACCTCACCCGGTTCCACCTCAATATCAATACCCTTGAGCACCTGTAGTTTGCCGTAGGACTTATTGAGACCCTTAATGCTCACGGATGCCGGTGCCGGCTTCATCGTCTCAGTCATCGTAATGTTCTCCTTCACCGGTTACTTGCGTGAACGTGCCTGGGTGCGCTTCTCAAGTAGGCCGAAAGCTGCCCCAGCGGCACCGTAATAATGAGGTAGCATAGGCCCGCGACCACCAGCGGGGTGAGCCCGGCACCCCCAGCGGTAATGCCTTCACGCCCGAACTTCGCCAGCTCATACTGGGAGACTGTCACGCCCAGCAGGTACACGAGTGAGGAATCCTTGGTGAGCAGAATAACCTCATTCGTCAGCGGCGGCAGCACAATGCGGAATGCCTGCGGCACGGTGATGGAGACCATCGCCCGGGTGTGGGACATGCCCAGCGACCGGGCTGCCTCATACTGGCCTTTCGGCACCGCCTGCAGACCGGCCCGCAGCACCTCGCTAATGTACGCGGCCGAGACCACGCCCAAAGAAAGCGTAACCGGGATAAGGTTATCCACAAACCGGATTTTAAACGCCAGGGGAATGCCGTAACCGAACGCGAAGAAGACCAGCAGGGCGGGAATACCCCGGAAGATCTCGACGTACAGGGTGGCGAGCCACCGGTAGGGTGCGATGGACGAGATACGCATGAGCGCCAGCAGCAGCCCGCCTGAGAGGCCCACAGCGAAGCCGAGCGCCGTGTAAATGAGCGTATTTTTCAGCGCGACGGTAATGATGCCGGGGAACTGTTTGGCGGCAATATCAAGGTTAAAAACCTGTTTGGTGAGCGTATTCCAGTCGGCCAGGGCGAGCGCAATAATCGCAATGACTGCGAGCAGCGCGTACTGGGTGTACCGGAATATCGCCTGTTTTTTGCGGGGTGAGAGCTTTGTCTGTGCCATCTATCTGTTCGTATCGTGTGGGGCTGTGCGTTGTTGTGACGCCTGTGCTGGGAGCTTTAGCTCTTGGGGGCCGTGGCGGCGGTGCTTGAGGTGGAAGAAGTCCCCACCCACTTTTCTTTGAGCTTATTGAGTTCGCCGCTGTTCTTGAGCTTGTCGATGCTCTGGTTGGCTTTCTCCAGCAGGGTGGTGTTGGTGGGGGATACGGCTGCGGCGATTTCGTCGGCCCCTTCGGAGGTTTCGTAGGCGATCTTCAGTGAGGGGTTGGCCTTGAGGGCCTCAGAGATAACGGAGAGGTTTGCTGATACGGCCTGCACCTTACCGGTCTCAAGGGCTGAGATCATGAGGGAGGTGTCCTCATACTGGGTGACGTCTGCGCCCTGGTTCTTGGCGTATTCTTCACCGCTGGTGGCCTGCTGGGCCCCTACTTTAGCGCCTTTGAGGTCCGCGGCAGAGCTGATCTTTGAGTCTTTGGGAACCAGGATTGCCTGCTTGTCTTCAAAGTAGACGTTGCTGAAGGCCATCTTGGATTTCCGGGCGTCGGTGACGCTAATACCTGCTAGGGCAATATCGCACTGGCCGCTGGTGAGGCCGGTACCGGAGTCAAGGCCCTCGAAACTAATGGAGGTCAGCTGCGCCTTGACGCCAAGATCCTTGGCGATAGCTTCGGCAATGTCTGCATCCAGCCCGACAACTTTGCCGTTTTCTTCGTATTCGAAGGGCTTGTAAGGGGTGTTGGTGCACACGCTGAGGGTGTCGGATTTGATGAGGTTAACGCTGCCTCCGCCGGAGCCGGAGCTTTCGGTTGAGACGCATCCGCTCAACAGCAGGGGGGCGAGAGCGAAAAGCGCGAGGGTTTTCTTGGTAGCGGTGGTCATGGTCTCTCCGTAGGTGTATGACGTTTATCGGGCTTTCTCTAGTCTGCACCCAAACGATAAAGAATGCAAGTAATATAATAAATATTCATAAAACTACTGAAAATACAGGATATGAATATTCTGAATGCGCATACTCGCCCGAAATGGCGGGGAACAAGTGCCCCCGAAGACAGTGAATATTCATGAGTTCCGCGCCGTCAAAGGGTGAAAAACACCCCTGCACCCCCACGCACCCCGCCTCCTCGCAGAAAGTGTTCAACTATCCACCAGCGGTAGAACATGCCACAATTGAAGGCGTGAGCACCACAGAAAAGAACCCCATGCCCCGCAACTCCGCCAGAAGCCGCGCGAGCCTTGATAAAAAAACCGGCGACATCGCCGCCATGTTCGACACCGTCGCGCACCGCTACGACCCTCATGAACGGCATCCTGTCACTGGGGCAGCACCTGCGCTGGCGCAAACACACCGTCGCCGCCGTCGAGGCGCACCCCGGCCAGAAAATACTCGACGTTGCCGCCGGAACCGGTACATCCTCCGAGCCTTTCGCCGACGCCGGGGTAGATGTTATCGCCGCAGACCTCTCCGAAGGGATGCTGGAGGTCGGACGCAAACGCCGCCCCGATATGACGTTCGTGCAGGCCGACGTCACCAACCTCCCCTTCAGCGACAGCACTTTCGACGCGGTCACCATGTCCTACGGGCTGCGCAACGTGGCTGACTACCCAAAGGCCTTGCGCGAACTGTACCGAGTCACCAAACCCGGCGGGCGTATTGTCGTCCTCGAATTTTCCACCCCCACCTTCGCCCCATTCGGTAAGGTATATAAAAAGTACATTATGCAGGCAATACCGCCAGTAGCGCGCGCTATCTCCTCAAACCCCGAATCCTACGAATACCTTGCGGAGTCGATTATCGCCTGGCCTAACCAGCGTGACCTTGCCCAAGAATTCGCGCGCGCAGGCTGGCGAGACGTCAAATACCGCAACCTCTCCGGCGGAATCGTTGCCATCCACCGCGGCTTCAAACTCGCAGAGCCTAACTAAATAGTCCAAAATGTATACTACGGCCAAGTCAGCAGACCACTGCACCTTGGCGCACCCACTCACCCGGCACCAAACGCACAGCATCAATAAGAGAAGGCACAGTGAGCGCAAGCAACACAGAACAGCCCATCGCGGCAACCGAATTCATGGCGGCAGATGACTTTACTCTGCCCGCCGGGTTCGAACTCATCGCGGCAGACCCCGAGCTTGGGCCGCGTATTCTCACCTCCTTAGCGCGTATCGAAGAGCGCCTGGGAGAAGCCATCACCCAAACCGATAAGCTTGCGGATGTTGCCTCACGTCACCTGCTGCTCGCCGGAGGTAAACGCGTGCGCCCGCTGCTGACCCTGCTCGCCGCCGCCGTGGACGGACAGATTAACGACGAGGTGACTGAGGCTGCGGTGGTTGTCGAGCTCACCCATCTGGCAACCCTCTACCATGACGACGTGATGGACGAAGCCCCCAAACGCCGCGGAGTAGACACCGCGCAAACCATCTGGGGCAACTCCGTCGCCATCCTCACCGGCGATCTTATCTTCTCCCGCGCCTCACTGCTCGTCTCAGAGTTGGGCACCCGCCCCATGAAAATTCAGGCGCAAACCTTTGAACGCCTCGTGCTGGGGCAGCTGTACGAAACAACCGGACCGCGCGAACACCAAGACATTCTTGACCACTATATCGCCGTCATTGAAGGCAAAACCGGTTCACTCATCGCCGCGGCGGGGGAGTACGGCTCCCTGTTGTCGGGGGCAAGCGAAGAGACCGTGCAGATCATGGCCCGCTACGGTGAACTCGTGGGCGTGGCCTTCCAGCTCGCCGATGACGTGATCGATATCGTCAGCGACGGTGCCTCCTCTGGCAAAACACGCGGCACCGACCTGCGCGAAGGCGTGCCCACCCTGCCCACCATCCTGCTCGACCGTGCCGCAGACGCTGGGGACGAATCGGCCCGTGAAGTGCGTGCCCTCATTGATACCGACCTCAGTACTGATGAGGCGTTGGGGGCCGCCGTGTCCGCGCTCGCCGCGCACCCGGTCACAGAGCAGGCATGGCGGATCGCTACGAATGGGCTGACCGTGCGATTGCGGCGCTCGCGCCCCTGCCTGAAAGCACCGCGAAAGCTGCCCTCACCTCATTCGCCCACGCCGTGGTACACCGTGAAGGGTAACTATAGGGTTAAGCTCACAACCTTAAAGCGAGGCATGCAGGCCCAAGCACATTGACCGCATGCATTAAATACTGTAAACCTTTTAGAGTTATGCTCCCGGTCATACCCGGTACCGGCGGCATCGACGAAGGAGACACGCCGCAACCAGCGTGCATCCCGATATCGGCACCGCACCCCGCACCTTACCGGCGCGAGGTGCGCCTTTTGCCGTGCAAATGTGCACACGTGAACATCTAGACCGAGGTATACCAAACCATGGGAGCAACTCCTGCTAAAACCCCGGCGAAACGTGAAGGATTCTCAAGCCGCAGAGTCTTCCTGTTCGCCGCCATCGGCTCAGCTGTGGGGCTGGGCAATATCTGGCGTTTCCCTGCTGCAGCCTATAAAAACGGCGGCGGCGCCTTTATGATCCCCTACATTGTGGCGCTGCTGACGGCCGGGATCACCTTCCTCTTCTTCGACTACGCAATCGGCCACCGCGGGCGCGCATCGTCCCCGCTGGCGTTCCGCCGTCTCAACCGCAAAACCGAGTTCATCGGCTGGTGGCATATGGGCATTAACTCGGTGATCGCCATCTACTATGCCGCGATTATCGCCTGGTCGGTGCGGTACATGATTTTCTCGTTCAACCAAGAATGGGGCGACGACGCGAAAACCTTCTTCATGAAGGACTTCCTGAAAGCGGGGAAGCCGCAGCTTTCCTTTGACTTTAACCCCGGCATTCTCATTCCGCTGGTGCTGGTGTGGCTTTCCCTGATCGTCATTATGGCGCTGGGCGTGCAAAAAGGTGTGGGTGCCGCCAATGTGGTGTTTATGCCCCTGCTGATCCTGATGTTCGTGGGGCTGGTGGCGTACTCACTCACCCTGCCCGGGGCGATGACCGGTTTGAACACCCTGTTCAGCCCCGACTGGGGAGCGCTGGCTAACGGCCAGGTCTGGGTTGCAGCCTACGGGCAGATCTTCTTCTCTCGCTCTCCATCGGCTTCGGTATTATGGTCACCTACGCCTCCTACCTGAAGCCCAAGACCGACCTGACCGAGTCTGGGCACCGTCGTGGGCTTTGCCAACTCCGGGTTTGAGCTGCTGGCGGGTATTGGTGTGTTCGCTGCGCTGGGCTTTATGGCGCAGGCACAGGGCATCGCCGTAGGCGAAGTCGTCGAAGAAGGTACCGGATTGGCTTTCATCGCCTTCCCCACCATTATTTCCCAGGCGCCGGCGGGGGCGCTCATCGGGTTCCTGTTCTTCGGCTCCCTGTTGTTCGCGGGGTTCACCTCGTTCATCTCGATTCTTGAGGTCATTATCGCCGGCGTGCAGGATAAAGCCGGTACGTCACGCCTGATCTCGACCATGATCGTGATTATTCCGCTGGCGATTATCTCGACCCTGCTGATGCCCACCTCATCCGGCCTGTACGTGCTGGATATTCTCGACAACTTCGTGAATAACTTCGGTATTCTCGCTGCCGGTCTGACCTCCATTGTTGTGGTCGTCTACTGTGTGCGGGCCCTGCCGACTTTGCGGGATCACCTGAACTCTGTCTCCTCCTTCAAGGTGGGGTGGCTCTGGATGATTCTTCTGGCGGTAGTTACCCCGCTGATCCTGGGGTACAGCCTAATATCCACGTTCTTCACGTCCCTTTTTGAACCTTATGAGGGGTACCCGGCGGAGCTGCTTCTGATCTTCGGCTGGGGCATGGTGGCATTCCTCATCATCGGCTCCGTCGTGATTTCATTCCTGCCGTGGTCGCATAAATCGCGTGCCGCCGAGGAACCCCCGGCACCGCCCGTTATCGGCGGTCAGCTCGCCCACACGCATGTGGACGACGCCGCGCGGAAAGCACACGCAAAAGCACAGGGTGAGGAGGCATAATGAGCGGTGCAGCTATCGCTATGATGATCGTGGCAATCCTCATTATCTGGGGCGGTCTGGGGTTCGCGCTGCTGAACCTGTACAAGCACCCCGAAACCGATACCGGCGACTCTGATGAGGCCCCCGCACATTCGGGTGCCGACGGAGCATCCGCCGCATCGTAACGGGTGCTCCGCACCTTGCTAGGATGTAAAACTAAAAGAATATAAATACATAAATTGTGCACGCTACCCATAAAACAATGGGTGGCGTGCATAATTTTATAGTCCGTAAAATATTGAAATCTTCGCATAAAATGGGCGTTATAAACTACATTCACAGGCCATAATCTTCTGTCGTCATTTATACGCTAATCAATAAATTTACCAATAATTTCACCATATTCGGTGTGCCCAGGATTTATGCATTGATGCAATAGGTGATTTTTTATTCCCCGCGCTGCACGATGGGTACCATACCGGTCTCGGGGTCTGCCGTGCGCGAAAGACGCGAGGTACGTGAAGCCCGCACCGCATCGGCCGTGAAAATCACCAGCGCCACCCAAATGATGCTCAGCCCCAGCCATTTCTCGGCGCCAATATGGTCTTTCAGCACGAACACCGCCAAGAAAAACTGGATGCTCGGCCCCACGTACTGCACCATCCCGATTACCGTCAGCGGCAGGCGTTTAGCCGCCGCCGCAAACGCTATGAGCGGCACCGCCGTCACCACCCCCGTGGAGGCCAACAGCAAGAACCGCCCCGGCGTGGTGAACATTGTGGACTGCCCCGTACCCTGCACCCACACCAGCGCCAGTAGGGCAACAGGAATGAGCAGCAGCGTCTCCAGGGACAACGAGACCACCGGCGCAACCGTGCCGCCAACCCGGCTTTTAAGAAGCCCATAAATACCGAAACTAAACGCCAGGCCCAACCCGATGAACGGCACCTGCCCATACACGACGCTCATGATCAGCACGGCCACCGCCGAGAGTCCCACAGCCACCCACTGCGCCACCCGCAGCCGCTCCTTCAGGAAAATCACACCCAAACTCACCGACACCAACGGGTTAATGAAATACCCCAGGGAGGCATCAATCGTGCGGCCCGTGGTGGTGGCAAGCACGTAAATAAACCAGTTCACCCCAATCAGCAGGGACGCTGCAAACAGCACGAGCGTGGCCCGCCTATTCCTCAGCACCTCAACGAACCCGCCGGTCAGCTTCAGCATCGGTAGCAGTGCCGCGCAGAAAATCAGGGAGAAAACCACGCGTGAGGCCACAATTTCAACGGGGAGGCATCCGCCATGAGATTGAAATACAGCGGCAGCATACCCCACATCAGGTAGGTAATGATCGCGTAGAAAAGCCCGGTGCGCATATGTGATGGGGCGCGGTTATCTGCCGCCAATGCGGCTCCTTATCTACAGTGGGGTGGTTGTGCGGTTACAGCCCTGCGGTGAAGCATGATGCGGCCCGCGGGACACGTTTTCCACTATACCTATCGCCGGGTACCCGTACCACGCCTGCTGTGAGCATATTATGCGGCGTGGCTCTGTATCGTGAGCGCCCCTCCCCAGATATGCGGCAGCCGCTGGGCCGTAAACTGCGGGTCCGCTGGCGGCGTCAAGGTGGCAGGGGGATAGACACCAGCGGGTTCGCAGCAAAAATACGCCGCCTTGCGGGTGTGCAAGGCGGCGTACCGCGTATTGTTTCCGCGCCGCAATAACCGGCGGTTACGGAATTTAGAGCCCGAAGAACCGCGAGAAGAAGCCCTTCTTCTTGCCCTCTTCGTCGGTTTTGTGCTCCTGCTGTACCGGCTCGACATGCTCAGGTTCAGCGTGTTCAGGCTCGGTATGTTCAGGTTCTAGAGGCTCGGGCAGCTCCTCCGGCTCCTGCTCGGGGTGCTCCAGCTCTTCCTCCGGTACGTGGATCAGCTCTTCATCAATGCTGATTTCGGTATGCTCCTCTTGCACCTCAACAACCTCGGTGACGCCGGTGTGAACCTCGTCTTCGTGCACCTGAAGATCCACAGTCTCAGCCTCGTAAGCGTCCTCGGCCTCCCCATCGCGGTACGCCCCTGCGGGTAGGGTGGAGGTGGTCACGGTGCCGTGCTCGGAATCTTCGCGCGGGTCCTGATCGAAGGGTGCCTCGGTATCCGGGTACAGGTGCTCGGTGGTCGAGACGCCCGTAACCTTCTCACGCTCAGCCTTGGCCTGTTCACGCTCAGCTTTCTCCCGCTCAGCCTTGGCTTTCTGAGCCGCTTCACGTTCGGCTTTCTGGGCTGCCATCTTCTCGCGTTCTGCGCGTTCAGCCTGTTCACGTTCTACCTTGGCGCGTTCTGCCGCGCGTTCAGCTTCGGCCCGCTCCCTGCTGTTCGGCCCGTTCAGCCTCAGCACGGGCAGCAGCCTTCTGCGCGGCCTGCTGCTCACGTTCAGCGTTTTGCTGCTGGGCCTCGGCGGCAGCCACTTTCTCAAGGCTTTCGCGTGCTTGAGCCAGCGCAGCGCGATGCTCAGCCGCCTGGGACAAACATTTCGCCAGCACCTCCGGGCCCACCTGGGGTTTGGCTTTTTCAATGCCGCTCATGCGGCCCCTCATCAAACCATAGGCGCAATGCCCCGTCGGTGAGAGTCAGTACAGCGGTTGCCTCGGTATCCCAGGCGATGTGGAAACCGCGCTGTTTCGCGTATGAATCGACTGCAAGAACCTGATTAACAATATTCTCACCCTGCAGGGTTTGAGCGATAACGCGGCCCACACGTTTCATGGTTGGCTCCGGCAGCACCAGCTCATCCCCGTCAAGCAGGGTCCAGGCGCGCACCCCGGCACCAGCGGGTAGGGGGTAGTGCGCGTAGAGGCCGGTCACAGTCTTTGACGCTAGGGTCAGGCGTCGCGCCAGCGAATCAGAAAGCGGAATTTCGTCGGTGCTTAGCTCTGTCAGGGACTTTTTCTCGCCGGCTTCTCGTGCCTGCACCGCAGCAGAGACCACAGCGTCCGGGAAATACCCCAACTGCTGCCACGACCACACCCAGGTTCCCCGGTTTTCAGATTCGGTACCCAGCAGGTAAGGTCGAAGTGAGACCGGGGGAGTGGTCTCAAAACTTAACGACTGAGCCGTAAAATCAACATCCCATTGCGCCGCTCCCACCAGTTCGGCCACACGAGCCTGGTACTCGGTCGAGATAAAGATTGACGCGTCGATCAGTTCCTGCAGAGAATTTGTCATGTACTTAAGGTTAGCAACCTTTCGCACTAAATAAGCACCTCAAAACCGTTATTTCGCTTCGTGAATTTAGAAATATTCTTGATAACCCAGCGTTTTTACCCGCATCTGTGCACCTTGAGAGCGAAATCGTCGCATATCCGGTTGTTATTTTCGCTAAAATGGGTGGAGATAGGACGCCGCGCTCAACTCATACACTCGGCACTAGCTCACCACCGCCTAAGAGGAACAAAGAAAACGAACGTATGCTACAGATTCAATCAACTCAACCTGCACGCCGAGCAGTCAGAGTGCAGGAGGCCCTGAACAACATCGGCAGCTGGCTGCTTGATGTGGTGCGTGCAGAACCCGGCTGGAACGAGCTGATTCTGGACATTAAACCGCTCGCCGAACAGACGTTCGTGCGTGTGCGCGAGTTCCGTGACGACCAAGAGTTCATCGGAACGATCGGGCCTCTTAAAGAAGACTCTCCCGTCATTGAGGAGATCCGTAAGCTGCAGCAGGCAGCCTACGATGATGTGCGCGGTACTTTCTTCACCGCCTCAATCGTGGTTGCCGCCATGAACTGGCCCAACCCGCAGTTCAGCGTTGGGGCATCCTACAAACGCGATATTGAGCCCGAAAGCTGGAAAGGTGAAGGCGGGCTGACGGCGGTAGATGTGCGTGAGCACCTGCGCCAATTCCCCGCGCGCCCGCAAGTTCGTGCCCGAATGGGCCTACGAGCGTCTGGGTGGCCGTGCCGACCGCAAAGACCTTGAAGAATTCACGCGGGAAGGCAAAGAAGAGCACGAGGTGCCAAACAGTTACCTTGTGCACGCCCTTGACGTTTTCAAGAATGATGTTCGCGAAGAGACCCTCATTAACGTGGTGCGCACCCTTGTGGGCGGGGATGTGCTGGTCGATGCTACCGGCTCCACCGTTGTGCCCCAGGGGCAGCTTTGAAATCGGCCCCGAATCCCAGCTGCGCTACCAGGTGATCCGCCACGACCAGAATACTCAGGCGCTGAGCGTCTTCTCATCCTCGGAGTACATTCTGGGCAGCCCCGGCTACGATAAATCCCGTGAAGGCGATGAGCTGATCCTGCGTGAGCCCGCGATGAAGATCCCTCGCGGACTTCCTCAGCACGAGGACCTGGACCCTGATCGTGATCGACCCCGGCAGCGACCACGAGTGCTACATTGAGCGCGCCCAGGTGGAGTGGGTTGTGGGTGCCCCCCGTAACGACGGGGCGAAGATGGCGCTGATGAACGATAATATGCAGCAGCTTCTCGGCTCCCTGGTGGCCCCGAACTCAATGCTTCTGGTGGCTGTTGACCCGAACGACCCGATGAGCCGGCCCTTCTACGCCCCGGACGAGAACGGCAAACCAAAGAGTATGCTGGTGTTCACCTCACCCATTGAGGTGGCTGCAATCGACCCGAAGATTACGGTGCGCGCAGCCCACGCCCTGGAGGTGCTCAAGTTCGCCATCTCGGACGGCGCGAAGAGCGTGCAGATCAACCTGTTTAACCCCAGCACCACGCTGAGCCTGAAGCAGATCCGTGAACTCCTGGACATCACCCAGGAACAGGAGAACATGCAGAAAGAGGCAATGAGCGAGGCAGCGGTAAACATATAGCCGCACGTATTGCCCCTGCACATACTGGACGTGCCCGCCACCGAACTATCCGGTGGCGGGCACGAATTTTTACTGACTTTGTCGTTTAAAAGGCTCAGGGCCGGTGACCCCACCTCACAGAAAGTCACCGGCCCCGAGCTACGGCCACACGTAAACCTACGGGAGGTTTACGCTGCCGCGCCGCACGAACTAGGCGCAGCGGCGGCCGCCACGGCCTCGCGTACGCGAGAACCGAGTTCAGGGTGCACGTTATCCCAGTACGTGAAGGCGCGCTCACGAATCTCATCGGAGCGAACGGCGCCCACATGGCCAGCGATATTGCTGACCAGACGCTCACGCTGAGCATCATCCATGGTCACCTCGTACAGGGTGCGTGCCTGGCTGAAGTCATCATCTTCAGCCCGCAGGGTGTAAGCAGTGCGCACCAGGGAACCATCAGACTCCCAGTTACCTTCGCCAGCGCGTGCCGCATCCGCATGCGGACCGCCCAGGCTGTTCGGTGCGTAAGTCGGAGCAGACGGGTCGTTAAAGTTATAGCGCATCGACCCGTCGTGTGAGTAGTTGTTCACCGGCGCTGCGTGGGGTGCATTCACCGGCAGCTGCGCGAAGTTAGTGCCGATGCGGTAGCGATGCGCATCCGGGTAGGAGAAGATACGTCCGAGCAGCATCTTATCGGGCGAAGCCGCGATACCGGGCACAAAATTCGAGGGGGAGAAGGCCGCCTGCTCGATTTCGGCGAAGAAGTTCTGCGGGTTGCGATCCAGCACCATGCGGCCCACCTTGATCAGCGGGTAATCCGAGTGCGGCCACACCTTCGTCAGATCGAAGGGGTTAATGCGGTAGGTCTTCGCGTCCTCGTAGGGCATGATCTGCACGTAGAGCGTCCAGGCGGGTAGTCGCCACGCTCAATAGCCTCGCGCAGGTCGCGGCGGTGGAAATCAGCATCCTTGCCCGCCATTTCGTCGGCCTGAGCCTGAGTGAAGAACTCGCTGCCCTGCTCGGTCTTGAAATGGTACTTGACCCAGAAGCGTTTCGCCTCGGCGTTAATCCACTGGTAGGTGTGAGAGCCGAAACCGTCCATGTGGCGCAGGGTGCGGGGCAGGCCGCGGTCGCCCATCAGCCAGGTGACCTGGTGCGCCGTTGCGGGGTTCAGGCTCCAGAAATCCCACTGCATATCGTGATTGCGCAGACCCGAACCGGGCATACGTTTCTGCGAGTGGATAAAGTCGGGGAACTTGATGGCATCACGAATGAAGAAGATAGGGGTGTTGTTGCCTACCAGGTCGTAGTTGCCTTCGGTGGTGTAGAATTTCACCGCGAAACCGCGGGGGTCACGCCAAGTATCGGGGGAGCCGGACTCGCCCGCCACGGTTGAGAAGCGAATCAGCAGCTCGGTTTTAACGCCCGGCTGAAAGAGTGCCGCACGGGTGTACTGCGAAACGTCTTCAGTGGTTTCAGTAGCCGTATGCGCCGGTTCCCTTTGCGTGCACCACTCGCTCGGGCACACGTTCACGGTTGAACTGGGCGAGCTTTTCAACGGCGTAAGCATCGTGCAGAACGATGGGGCCATCAGCCCCAATGGTGAGGGAATGGTCGTGAAGCCACCGGCGTGCCGGTGCTTGTGGTCGTAAAAGATCCGGGGTGAATGGGGTTATTCGTCATGTCTCTTCCCTAACTCTGACGTATCGCGCGTGTGGTGCACGCAACCGTGTGCTGTTTGGTGATGCGGTGCCGCATGAGCCGGTGGGTATCGGCACTTTAGAAGGTGCTGCCGGTGCGCCGCTGCAGCCGTGTGAGGGCTGAGCGGGTGGGCCGCCCCGGCACTTTTAGCGGCTGATGCTCTCTGCTGCTTGTTTCTGTGCCGCAGCAAGGTGTGTTTTTCTTCGGTTTGGCAGTCGGCGCAGATGCCCTGGTAGAGCACATCTGCGCTAATGAGCGCCATGCCGTGGAAGTCGCTGGGTGTCAGGCAAGGTGCTGAGCCGATGGCGCAGTCTACGTCCTGAACTTTTCCGCAGCGAATGCAGAAAGCGTGGTGGTGGTTATCACCTGTGCGGGTTTCGTACAGTCCGGGGGTCCCGGGCGGTTCGAACTTGCGCAGCAGGTCTATGTCAGTGAGGTCTGTGAGGATGACGTACACCGATTGCACGGTAATGGAGGGGAGCTCCTGCCGTACAGCGGTGACAATTTCTTCCGCGTTGGAGTGCGGATGGACTGAACCGCGCGGAGTACAGCGAGGCGCTGCTTGGTCACCCCTACGTCCTTTGAGCGCAGGCCAGCCGACCAGACTTCCCTCAGAAGCTGCGGCGTAGTATCTGCGTCTGCCGGGAGCGGGCCGGTGTGGGCGCATCCTCGGGGTGCGCGCTCGGCTCTGGGTGCCGCGTTCGTGGCTACGGTTTCGGTCATGACCACCACTCTACATTTAATCTGAGTATTTCACAATTGGTAATCTGAATTTTTCATAATAAATTGATAAAAATGCGTAATGCGCTGTCGCTAAAAACCGTGTCATGGCGCCTTAAGTATGGGGTATGTAGTTCCATGACCGGTGATTTATCTCTCATACAGCGGTGGATGTGTGCATGCAAAACACCCCGCTCTGGGCGAAGTCTCCCACGCGCCAGCCGCGCACCCCGTATCCTAAGAAAAAACACGTTCACCCTAACACCCCGCTGCACACACCAGCATGGGAAGTTGAAACGGGGAAGGAAAAATGCACAAACACTACAACGGCCTCAAAACCGCCCTGCTCATGGGGACTATGGTGGGGCTCCTTATGCTTATTGGCGTGGTTATCTCGGCGTACACCCGCAGCATGCTCTTCATCTGGCTTTTTGGGCTCATTGGGCCTCGGCTCGGTAGCCTACACCTACTGGAACTCCGATAAACTCTGCCCTGCGTTCCATGAACGCCTACCCGGTCAGTCGAGAGGAAGTGCCTGTACTCTACGACATTGTGGAAGAGCTCTCCTCCCGCGCGAACCAGCCCATGCCCCGCCTGTACGTGGCACCCACCCAAACCCCCTAATGCGTTTGCTACCGGCCGTAACCCGCAAAACGCCGCCGTATGCTGCACCGAAGGTATCCCTGCAGCTGCTTGATGAGCGAGAGATGCGCGGGTTTTGGGACATGAGCTGATGCACGTGATAACCGGGACATCCTCACCAGCTCTATCGCCGCGGGTATTTCTACTATTATCGGCACCATCGCTAACGTGGTAAGTTTCGGGGCTATGTTTGGCGGCGGTAACCGTCACGAACGCGGTAACCCGCTCGGGGCTCTTGCGATCGCTGTGCTCGCGCCGCTGGCCTCCGCCGTTATTCAAATGGCTATTAGCCGCACCCGCGAGTATGACGCTGATGAAGACGGCGCCGCGCTCACTAACGACCCGCTGGCGCTCGCCTCGGCGCTCAATAAGCTTGAATCCGGGGTGTCGCTGTACCCTATGGATCCCGATAACCCGCGTACCGCCACCACCTCCTCCATGATGATCGCCAACCCCTTCGGCAACCTAAATATTGGGAAGTTCTTCTCAACCCACCCGCCGATGGATCAGCGTATCGCCTCGTTTGCAGCAGATGGCGCGCGATAACGGGCAGTACAACCAGACCTGCCGCCCCAGTGCCCGGGTTGGAGCGACCAACTGGCTCAGGTTTAGGCAGATAGCGGCGGGTGGGTACCGAAATGTTCCGGTACCCACCCCGCCGTGTGTATGTGTGTGTGCGTGTCTTAGCGGTAGTTTACGAACTGCAGATCCACCTCAAGGTCTGCCGCTTTGAGCATCGCAATAACATCCTGCAGATCATCACGTGATTTGGACGAAACGCGCAGTTCGTCCCCCTGAATCGTTGCTTTAACACCCTTGGGGCCTTCGTCGCGGATGAGCTTTGGAAATCTTCTTCGCCTGATCCTGGGCAATACCTTCCTAATCGGCGCACTCAATGCGGGTCTCCTTACCCGAAGCATAAGGCTTGCCATCGTCCAAAGACTTGAGCGAGATGCCGCGCTTGACGAGCTTCGACTGGAAGACGTCTAGAACTGCCAGTGCCCGCTCCTCGGTATTGGCTTTAATCAGGATTTTCTCGCCCGAAAAGTCGATCTCGGCGCCCACATTGCGAAATCGTAGCGCTGTGAGACCTCTTTCTGCGCCTGGTGCAGGGCGTTAGCAACCTCCTGCTTATCAACCTTTGAGACGATGTCGAATGAAGACTCGCTTGCCATTGGTTTTCTGTTCCTTTCGGTTGGTAACGGGTTGCGGCGCGCCAGCGCGCACCTGGTACACATCTAGCCTACCCGCTCTGAGGCGCCGTTCACAGCGAACTATCAGGTTCGCTCGAATATTTCTCAGCTTGTTCCAACATTGGCCGCTCAAAATGGAGATATGACGACTAACTACTACACACACGATATTACTCATAACAATCCAAATGACCTGGAAACCCTGCTTTTCTTGGACATTTATAGTTCTCTTGACCTTGACCCGGCCGATATTCCCGATGCCGAGAAGGTCGAGGCCACAACGGCTGTTGAAGCTGGTGACGAGCAGGAAACCGATGAGGACTTCTCCCCCATTTGAGGGCATTGGGGTGACGCTCACTGACCCGAACATTGTGGCTCGGTTCAACGGCGTCCGCCGCGATCTGCTGCGGGAGATTCGGGGCGGGATGTGCACCGTCGAACAGGCTCAGCGGTACCTTGAGCACCTCGAAATCACGCTGCTGCTTGAACAAGACGGCGAATAGAAAAAGTAGCGTTCCTCACAAATAAGGGTGCTGATTTCACACAGTTGCTATACATGCTGTAGACTTTTATCTGTTCGCCTGACGAACGTCTAACAATCATAAATATGATGGTTAGCTTGGCAGATTACCCGAGCGGCCAAAGGGGCTGACTGTAAATCAGCTGGCACAGCCTACGGGGGTTCGAATCCCTCATCTGCCACAAACTAACCCGGTTACTGCGGTAGCCGGGGTTTTTGTACCCGTTCACCACCCTGCCCGAAACAGCAGGGCGATACCGCCAATAAGCATGGTGCGGGTTGCGTTCAGCACCCCCAAACCCGTTTTCATGTTGTTAACCGCATAAAATATGACGACAATACGACATGAAACCAACACATTCTTTAGTCTGTGAGTGAAATATTCGCGCTAAGCGCCCGTAAGGTGTAGCGTTATCTGCATGGCAACTATCGAAATTACCCAGCAGAACCTCCTGCCCACCGTCCAGGAGAACGACATCGTCTTCCTCGACTTCTGGGCTGACTGGTGCGGTCCTTGCAAGCAGTTCTCGCCTGTCTACGAGGCTGCCTCCGAGAAATACAGCGACATTACCTTCGGTAAGGTAGACACCGAAGACCAGGGTCAGCTCGCGCAGGACGCTGGTATTACCTCCATCCCCACTATTATGGGGTTCCGTGAGGGCATCCTCGTATACTCACAGCCGGGTGCGCTCAACGAGTCACAGTTCGAGCAGGTGATCTCATCCATCCGAGAGCTCGACATGGATAAGGTTCACGCAGAGGTAGCCGCCGCAGAAAAGGCAGAATCCTAAGCTTAGCGCAAACGTGCGCATATGATGCAGGGGCCGGTACCGTACAGGTGCCGGCCCTATACGTGCACCTCCGCCCTGAGGAACCCCGCCGAACCCGGTACGTATACGGTCTTATAGGTCGCGGTAATCCCGCACCGGCGTGCGCGGGCCGTGTCTCGGCTCGGTAGCGCCCGCAGCCAGAATCAGCCGCACCACCCGCTGGCGGTGCCCCGCGTACGGGGCTAAAAGCCTGAGCATATCAGCATCATCACCCCGCTTCCCACGCAGGGCATACCCCACATGGTGCGCCAAATGGTAGTCGCCTACGCTCACCGCATCCGGGTGGCCCACCTGAATCTGAAGCACCTGGGTTACGGTCCACGGGCCCACCCCGTGCAGCGACCCCAAGGCGGAGGCAAAATGAGCCACCGGGCCCGCAGCGGCAAGACGGTGCAGAGAATCGGCGGCGCGGGCGTAGGCGCGCACCGCGTTATAACGCGCCGCATCAACCCCCACCCGGTGCCACCCCCAATCCGGGATCGCTCCAAGTGTGCGGGCCGTTGGGTGCACACGCATCCTCGCAGGCTGATCACGGTACCCCGACTCCACGGCGGGTTCCCCGTAACGCATGAGCACGTCACGCTGCGTCTGGAACGCCTCCTTCAGGGTGACGCGCTGCTCAATAATGGCTGCAAAAACGTGACGGTCCAGCTGGTCCGAGGCGCTAAGCCGCAGCCCCGGATGTTCCCGATGCGCCCTGCGTAAGCTGCGCGGCAGGCTCGCGTACCCTGCCGAAGCGGTAAACGACTCCCAAGAATCACCCAAACCCAGCCACGCTGGGCAGCTTCGCACCAGCGCCTCCACATCGGCCCGCGCCTGCGGCTCTTCAAGAAACATTTCGGGCGATAGCCGCGCCCACGCCCGCACTAGGATGGGACGCATCAGCAGGCGGTGAAGGGCTGGCAGGGCGGGCTCGGGGGTGTCATCTGCCGCCCGAGAAAAACGTAGGGTGACCGGGAGCATCAGCTGCGGGGTGCGGGCGGTAACCCACACCATTTCGGCCCCCGGCTCCCGGGCGGTTATCCGATATGCGGCATCTGCGGCACCCCGCTGCAATACCCCCAGTGTCTGGCCCATATGCACCGGAACCTGCGGGCGGATCACCGCCTGCACCCCGATCGTCGCCTCCTGTGTGATTGCGCTGGTGCGAGTGGGTAGCGGCGCCAGCTCAACCTCTGGTAGCGCCATGGGCGGTGTCGGAAGATTCGGGGGCATACACACATGCTACCGCAGCCTCGTGCCCCACATACCGCCGCCTGAGCTTGTCACCGTGGTGCTGACCATAGGAAATGTGCACCACCGTATCAGCTGTTACACCGGGGGATAAGATACCCTTATGAGGTAGATATTCATGATGCGGATGCCCCGTGCACGGTGCGGGTGCATCCTTATCAATACGCCACTACAGGGCACCGTAGACAAACAGGCTGACAGGGGAACAACATGGCCGCAGGGGCATCCGGTACAGAGGATACGCCGAACACTCAATCCAATACTGGTAAAGCACCCGACACCACCACCGAAAATACTGCGCCCGAAACCGGCGCGCCCACACACTCCGCCGAGACAGAACCAAGAAAAAACATCGGTACGCGCCTGCGTGAAAAACAGGGTATCCTGCTGGCGGGGCTGCTTGCGGTGTGCATTTTCATGCTGTACAACTACTACTCCTCACAGCAGCTGCTGCACTGGATCACCCCCTCCTGGGATTTAGCGATTTTTACCCAAATGGCCCAGGCGTACTCGCGGTTTGAAATGCCGATCGTGCCCATTAAAGGCCCCGACTTTAACCTGTGGGGTGACCATTTTCACCCCATCCTCATGCTCCTGGGGCCGGTGTACGCCTTCTTCCCTCACCCATGACCCCTGCTGGTGTGCAGAACGGTATGGTGGCTCTTAGCGTGTACCCTGACGGTGCGGTTTGCTCAGCGCGCGCTTGGCGGGCTCAACGGGCACGTTGTGGGAGTGCTCCTGGGCGCAGCATTCGGGCTGAGCTACGGGGTGCAGCAGGCGGTCGCCGCCCAGTTTCACGAGGTGGCGTTCACCCTGCCGTTCCTAAGCCTCTCACTGGGACACCTGGTACTTGCTGGCACGCAGCAGAACCCGCAGCGCGCATCGCATATTACACACGCCTGCTGGTGGGCGGCCCCGTTGGCGTTCGTTAAAGAAGATATGGGCGTTACCGCAGCCATGATTGGTGCAATCGCGCTCATCCGCTCCGGCTGGCTGCGTGAAGCGGCGAACACACTGTTCCCCGCACGCCAGCAAGGACGTACCCGCATTCTGGCCGCGCCTGCGGAGGTTTTTTTCCGGGTGGACAAAATCGCGTGGGGCAGCCGAAGCCACCTTGCTGATGGTGTGGGGCCTTTTCTGGTCGTACACCTCAATGAACCTGATACTGCCGATTTTTAACGTCAACCACCAGTTCGACTACGCCGACAAAGTGGACCTTTTCGGGGCCCTCAAGAACCCGCTGAACGCGCTTCAACTGCTGTTCACCCCCGATGAGAAAGCCCAAAGCCTCTGGCTTCTGCTCATGGTGGGTGCCTTCCGTGGGTGGTCAGCCCCTGGCGGTCGTGGCGCTGCCCACCATCGCCCTGGCGGATGCTTTTCGGTAACTCGTCGTACTGGCTGAGCACCTGGCACTCACTCGCTGGTACTCATGCCGATCGTGTTCATGGCGCTGCTGGACGTGCTGGTGCGGGTGCACGAGCACCGTCGCCGGGTTGCCGCCTCAGCACACGATAAAGCCGCTGCGGATCAGAACACCGCCTACCAGAAGCCTGAGCAGCAGAACACGGCGGGGAGCGACTGGGCGAAACCATACCGAAACGCCACGCAGGCAATTATCCTCAAAACCCCGCTGTGGCTGGTGCCTCTTCTGGCTCTGGTGTTCACTGTCGCACCGATTCTTACCGCCCAGCCCACCCAGCCGCTGGCGCAGCTGACCGACCCAGTGTTCACCACCACCGATCAAACCAGTACCGAGGTGAACAAGCGCCGTGCCGTTGATGCGGTGCCCATCGGTGCGAGCGTGGCCACCGACCTGTCGATTATTACCGAGCTGATTCCCGGGCGCACTGTCTACTGGATTGGGCATCACGGTGAACCAGCCCCCGACTATGTGGTGATTGACCGCGCCGGTACCGCCTGGGGCGGTAAGCCCCCGACCAATGCGGCACAGTACGCCGCTGACCGGTACGGGCACCCCTACGAGGTAGCTGAACGTGTGGGCACCATCGATATTGTGCGCCGCACCGACAATAGCCTCCGTAAAATCCATGAGCCCTGCCTCTGATGCGCCCCACCGCCTGCTTCGGCAGCCGGTGGGGTGCACCTGTATCAGTCAGCACTTGCCCCCATACCTGCCGCTGCGGTGCGGGCCAGTGTGAGGCGGCATGAGGCGGAGTAAGCGAAAGTAATGTGCAGGCTAACCCCAACCGGTTCCCGGGTGCGGTACACTAGATGACGTACGGGTACCCCAAGAGGTCTTGTGCGCCCAAAAAGAGCCGGTTCGCCAGCTCGCACGGGAGGGCGCCGCACTCCGAATCAATTCTTCACCGCCCACCGGCGGACGCCACGTTTTCACCGTACGTGGCGATGTTGCGTGTTTACGAGAAATTCAAGGCCTAAAAATTCCAGCAGCAACCATCCCATCGCACCACCGCATAGGCAATCCGCTCTGCGCGCCACAGCCCCGTCGGGCTGTGCAAGATGGGAGTACGTTTTCCGCAGGGACACGTGGAACAGGGGAACCCCGCCCGGTGCCGAAAAGCGCGCACCGTACGAACCCCTAAAACAATTGAGGAAAAATTGACTGAGAATATCTCTGCCGACCAGGCAGACAACGCAACGTATACTGCCAATACCTCCGCCGCTGAACAGGAAACTGCGGCGCATACTGAGACTACACAGGCCGCCACAAAGCAGAACGACGCCGCGCACCCCGAACAGGGAACCGTTGAAGAAACCCACGCCGCCGCGGCAGCTACAGGCCCCGAAACCACCGCAGAAAAAGGCGAGGAGAACGGCATTAAATTCACCGACCTGGGGCTAGACCCCCGAGTGCTCTCCGCACTCGAAGAAGTCGGCTACGAGAAACCTTCCCCCATCCAGGAACAGACCATCCCACTGCTGCTGGACGGCAAGGACGTTGTGGGCCTGGCACAGACCGGTACCGGCAAAACCGCAGCCTTCGCGCTGCCCGCACTCTCCCGCATGGCAGAACTCGCCGACATTAACGGCGTCTCCCGAGACACCCAGGTGCTCGTACTCGCCCCCACCCGCGAGCTCGCCCTGCAGGCTGCCGAGGCCTTCCTCCTACGCAACCCACATGGAAGACTTCACCGTGCTCCCCATCTACGGCGGCTCACCCTACGGGCCCCAGCTTGCCGGGCTGCGCCGCGGCGCACAGGTAGTCGTCGGCACCCCCGGGCGCGTGATCGACCACCTCAACAAAGGCTCGCTCGACCTCTCAAACCTGCAATACCTGGTGCTCGATGAGGCCGACGAAATGCTGCGCATGGGCTTCGCCGAAGACGTAGAAACCATCCTCGAAGGCACCCCGGACACCAAACAGGTGGCGCTCTTCTCAGCCACCATGCCCACCTCGATCCGCAAAATCGCCCAGCAATACCTCAACGACCCCACCGAGGTGCGCGTCAAAACCAAGACCACCACCGGGGCGAACATCCGCCAGCGCTACATGCAGGTCACCCACTCCACAAACTTGACGCCATGACCCGCGTGCTCGAAGTCGAAAACTATGACGGCATTATCGTCTTCGTACGCACCAAAAAAGAAACCGAAGAAGTCGCCGACAAGCTCAAGGCACGCGGCTTCCAAGCCGCAGCCATTAACGGCGACATCCCCCAGCAGCTGCGTGAACGCACCGTGGATGCGCTGCGCGACGGGCGCATCGACATTCTCGTAGCGACCGACGTTGCCGCCCGCGGGCTGGATGTTGAACGCATCTCCCTCGTGGTGAACTACGACATTCCGCACGACACCGAATCCTACGTGCACCGCATCGGGCGTACCGGCCGCGCCGGGCGTGACGGCGAAGCGATCCTCTTCGTCACCCCGCGCGAGAGGTACATGCTGCGGCAGATTGAAAAAGCAACCCGCCAAAAGGTTGAGCCGATGCGCATGCCCACCGCCCAAGACGTGAACGCGAACCGCAAACAGCGTTTCGCCGAGCAGATCACCACCACCATCGAAACCGAAGATTTGGACTTCTTCCGCCAGATCATTCAAGACTACGAGAACGAGCACGACATTACCGCCGAAGACATTGCGGCGGCACTGGCTGTTATCGCACAGCAGGGGCGGGCCTTCTTCCTCGACGAAGACGAGGATATTGCGCACGCCTCCCGCCCCTTCACCGACGACGGAGACCGCCCCCGCAAGAACAAGGGCAAGAAACAGTTCAATAACGAGGGCATGGTGAACTACAAACTCAACGTGGGCCGCGCCTCTTCGGGTTAAAGCCTCTGCCATTGTGGGCGCGCTTGCAAACGAGGGCGGTATTAAGGGCTCACAGATCGGCTCGATCGATATTCGCCAGCACTTCACGATCGTGGGTCTTCCCGAGGATCTGCCCAAGGGTTTCTTCGATCGTCTGCGTGATACCAAGATTGCCGGTGAGTTTATCAACATCCGTAAGGATCGGGGACCTCAGGGAGGCGGTGGCCGCGGTTTCCGCCGCAACGATCGCCGCGACGGCGGGTTCCGTTCCCGTCGCGATGATCACCGTGGCGGTCGGGATGATCGCCGCGGAAAGTCACACGGTAAACGCTACTAGTCTGTGAAAGTTAGCCGTAAAATAAGGCGTTTCGTTATTTCATAAAAGCGGGATGCGCCCGCCGGTATTGTGGACGGAAAAACCGGCGGGCGCATCCGCGAATAAACGGTGTAAAAACGCCTATTTTTAGGGCCAAAACAAAGTGTCACAGAACACCTAACCCTTATTTGCGCGGGTGGTTTAGGATACTGTAAACTTTTATCTGTTGCCCCGATAGCTCAGTGGTAGAGCGCCATCTTGGTAAGATGGAGGTCCCGGGATCGATTCCCGGTCGGGGCTCTCGCATTGGCCTGCAAGGTTGATGTTCTGGCGGTGTAGCTCAGCTGGTTAGAGCGCACGACTCATAATCGTGAGGTCGACGGATCGAGCCCGTCCACCGCTACGCCCCGATAGCTCAGTGGTAGAGCGCCATCTTGGTAAGATGGAGGTCCCGGGATCGATTCCCGGTCGGGGCTCAGCTAAGCCTGTCTCGTATGAGGCAGGCTTTTTTGTTTGTGCCTTTCGGGTGGCTAAATGGGTCACACGTATCTAAGGGTGTTGGGTCTCTTCGGGTTCTGTCTGCCCGAAAAGCGCATTCTCAAGCTGGAAGGTCGAGTGGCTAATAGATACCTCGAAATGCTCGGATACGCAGGTTCGGGCTTGCCGCAAGATTTCCAGGGCCTCACCATTCGTGAAGCATTTATCGGCGATAACGATATGAGCGGTCAGTACGGGCAGACCCGTTGCTATGGTTGAGGCATGTATATCGTGAACCTCATGTACACCCGGCACGGTCAATATATGGCGACGCACTTCTTCAAGATCCAGCCCTTGGGGAGAGAACTCCATCAGTACACCGGTGGTCTCACGCATGAGCTTTGCCGCGCGAGGAACAATTAGCGCCGCAATGAATAAGCCCGCAATGGCATCGGCCTGCATGAAGCCGGTGAAGACTATAACGAGTGAAGAGACGATGACGCCCACGGAACCAAGTGCATCGTTGAGGACTTCAAGGAACGCAGCGCGCATATTAAAGTTCGCATCACGGCGCCCAGAAAGCACCATGATTCCGGCAATATTTGCCGCCAAACCAATGACGCCGAAGAGCAAAAGTTCGGAAGCCGGTACCTCTGGAGGCTCGAAGAGACGATGAATCCCTTCAAAGGCCGCATAAAGACCGACCGCCATCAGTAAGGTGGCTTGGGCGAGTGCTGCAAGAACTTCGATGCGTCGGAATCCCCAGGTTCGTTGTGCCGTTGCGGGCTTCAGCGCGAGAGTCGCCGCTATCAAAGCGACTAGCAGTCCGGAGGCATCGGTGAGCGCGTGCGCCGTATCGGTAAGAAGGGCGAGACTGCCCGTCATAAGAGATCCGACGAACTGGATTACGACAATCGCTGCAGCAAGCCCAAAGGCGAGTGCAATTCGCGGACGCAGGTCTGGGTTCTGGGAACGGGTGCGGGCAGAAGAATACTGGTCTTCCGAGCTCATGAGCGTACCCTTTTGTTGTTCTGGCATGTCTTGGTGTGGGGAAGGGGCTTACCAATAATATATAAAAGTTATTTTATATATCTAGGGTAAAGCCTCATAAACCTTATGCCAAGACATGCCAGAAGTATGTGGTAAATCGCTCAGAAGAGGTGAGATAAATCCTCGTTAGTCTAATTGGTTTTCTGGAAAATCGGCAGCTCCGAAAGCAATTCGTAGCTTCGAATGCGGTCTTCAAACTCCCACGGCGTGCTCGTGATAATCACTTCGTCTGCACCGGTGCGGGCAACCAAATCTTCGAGCTTGCTCTGAACCGTTTGCGGGGAACCGACCACCGCCTCCTGAAGCATTGAGGAGATATGCCGTTTCTCGGCAGGACTCCACAGCTTTTCCATATCGTCGACTGGCGGAGAAAACTGCGGACGCCCGCGAATAATCCCTAGGGCGTGCTGTTGCGCAGTCGTGAAAAGATGCTGCGCCTGCTCATCCGTTTCGGCAACCAGCGACCCTGCGCCCACAATAACGTAGGGTTTATCCAGGGTTTGAGACGGGGTGAAGTTATTGCGGTAGACATTGAGCGCATCCTGCAGGGCAGCCGGGGCGAAGTGTGAAGCAAACGAGAACGGCAGACCCAGCTTAGCCGCCAAAGAAGCCCCGAAAGTTGATGACCCCAGAATATAGAGCGGCACATTGGACCCTTGCCCGGGGATAGCGTGCACGCGGCGCATGGGGGAGGGCTCACCCAGATACCGCTGAATCTCTTCTACCTCGGCGGGGAAATTCATAGCTGCAGAATTATCGCGACGAAGCGCCTGCGCGGTCATAGGGTCGGTGCCGGGTGCACGACCCAAACCCAGATCGATGCGCCCGGGATGGAACGCCTCTAAGGTACCAAACTGTTCTGCCACTACATAGGGGGCGTGGTTAGGGAGCATAATGCCGCCCGAACCCACCCGGATGCGCTCGGTTGCGGCGGCGAGCTCTGCCATCACCACGACCGTTGCCGACGACAGCAGCGAACCCGCGTTATGATGCTCGGCAACCCAGAAACGGTTGAACCCAAAACGCTCAGCCGCCTGCACCGCCTGAACCGTCTTGCGCATGGTTTGCGCGTGAGAACCATCGGGGCGCGTGGGCATAAGATCAAGAACCGAGAACGTGATAGACATGATGGCTCCTTTCAGAACGAGAAAAAGTACCCTTTTAGGCTACGCTCCCTATGCTCATGGATACCTTCATGTTCGCGGTAAGCGGCGGCAGCTACGGTACCAACCCGATAGACTGGTGGGTATGAGTATTAACCCTGACATTGTGGGCCGCGTGTACCCCGCCGAGGGCACCTACGCCGTTGGCCGCGAGAAGATCCGGGAATTTGCCCGCGCCGTACACGCCGAAAACCCTCTGCATCATGACGTTGAGGCGGCACGCGCCGCAGGCTACGCAGACCTGATCGCCCCGCCCACCTTCGCTATCATCCTGTCCCAAGCAGCCGATGCCGCTCTGATCGGCGATAAATCTGCGGGCATTGATTTCTCTCGTGTGGTGCACGCCGATCAGCGCTTTACGCATCACCGTCCCATCGTGGCGGGGGACGAATTGCGCACCGAAGTTCATGTGGATTCCGTGCGTGTGATGGGCGCGGGCGCCATGCTCACCACCCGCGAGGAAATTACCGATGCTGACGGCAAACCCGTCACCACCTGTATCTCATCCCTGCTGGTACGCGCCGACGAGGAGGGCGAATAATGTCCGTAAACTTTGCAGAACTCGAAAAAGGGCAAGAGATCGGTTCCCGAACCGTCGAGATTTCGCGTGCATCGCTGGTGCGGTATGCGGGCGCATCCGGTGACTTCAACCCGATTCATTGGAACGAGCGTTTTGCCCAGTCCGTGGGGCTTTCCGGCGTGATCGCGCACGGTATGCTCACGATGGGCACCGCCGTGCAGCTGGTGAGCGATTGGGCGGGCGATCCGGGTGCAATCGTGGACTACCAGACTCGCTTCACCAAACCTGTACCGGTGCCGGATGCGCCCGGCGGCGACAACCCGGACACCCCCACGAATACGCTGACGATCACCGGCAAGGTAGGCGCCGTGGATGAGGATGCGCGCACGGCTCGCATCGACCTTACCGTTACCGCTGACGACGGTGAAGGCAGGCAGCAGAAGGTTCTGATGAAGACTCAGGCCGTAGTGAAATTTGCCTAGCCCGTGCGTTCGTGGTCGATACTCTATGTGATTGTGTGTTGAGTTATGGCAGGCCCGCTCCGACTACGGGGCGGGCCTGTCATAAGGTTTAGCTGACCCTAACGGAATAAACGTGACAGACCGGTATTCTTAAAGACATGACTGAAAAGCTGCTGAGTGAGATCACCACCGCCCAAGTTGGCGGCCCTGCCCGCACATACATCCGCGCCACGACTGAAGCCGAGATTGTCGAGGCAGTTTCCTCCGCCGATGCTGCCAACGAACCCGTGCTGATCGTGGGTGGCGGCTCAAACCTGCTGGTTTCTGATGCCGGGTTTGACGGTACCGTTGTGCATATTGCATCCACCGGGGTTGAGGAGCTGCCCATTCCTGCGTGCGGTGGCGCGAATGTGCGCGTGCAGGCGGGTACCGTGTGGGATGATTTCGTGCAGCTGAGTATTGAAAAAGAATGGTCCGGCCCGGCGGCACTGTCGGGTATTCCCGGGACCGTGGGCGCAACCCCCGTGCAGAATGTGGGCGCCTACGGGGTGGAGGTTAGCGAGTTCATTGCGTCCGTGCGCACCTGGGACCGCGAGACGGGAAAGTTCAAGACTTTTGCGAACGCCGATCTGCGTTTCGGCTACCGCGATTCAATTCTGAAGCAAAACATGGTGAACGGCTCGCCGCGCTATGTGGTGCTGACCGTGGATTTCCAGTTCACGCTCGGCAGCCTGTCTTCACCCATTAAATACGGCGAGCTGGCGAAGAGCCTGGGCGTGCAGGTGGGGGAGCGCGCCGAATCCGCACTGGTGCGGGATAAGGTGCTGGCGCTGCGTGCCTCTAAGGGGATGGTGCTGGATGCCTTAGACCGCGATACCTTCTCGACCGGCTCGTTCTTCACAAACCCGATTGTACCGGTGTCTGTGCTTGATTCTTTGCCTGAGGATGCGCCGCGTTTCCCGGTAGTGACGCGCACCGGAGTGTTCGGAACCGAGCAGCAGGAGAGCGAGGAGCATGTGAAGCTCTCCGCCGCCTGGCTGATTCAGCACGCCGGGTTCGAGAAAGGCTTCGGGCTCGAAGGCGATGCGCGCGAGATTGCGGGCGGCCGCGCCTCGCTCTCGACCAAGCATACGCTGGCGATTACGAACCGTGGGGACGCCACCGCTGAGGATATTTTCGCGATCGCTCGCGCGGTGCGCGCCGGTGTTGCCGAGAAATTTGGGGTTGAGCTGGTGCCCGAGCCGGTTGTGGTGAACGGGAAGATTTAGGACTCTCTAGCCGTTATTCCCTGCGATTTCCGCGAGCAGATAGGATTTTGACGAAAAGATAGCGCTCAGTTATCTGCTCGTCAAAATCCTATCTGCTCGCGGTTTAGCAGGGGCGGCGTTAATCCAGCAGGTCTAGAATCTTGTTGCAGGTTTTGGCGTTGCGCAGGGTCAGCTGGTTCGCGAAGGCTTTCTTCGACATAAACTTGCCGTACTGCGCTTTCTTATAATCGGGTGTGCTGTAGTTACCGAAGTAGACGGCGCAGGTTCCTACGTGAAGCACTTCGTCGGGAACATCCAGCGTTTCGAGCTCAGCGGCGAGCGCATCGCGATCAGCATCAATGGTGAAAAACATGGCGTCCAGGCGCGGCATGTCCTCGTTCCACCACTCGGGCAGGTTGTGCGCATCCTCACGGTATTCGTCAGCGGTGAGAAGCGAGAAAGGAATCTCAAAATCGTAATGCTCCGCCAGCAGCTCGGTAATCTCCTGTGCCACGGTGGTTTTATCCCGCGAACTCACAAACAGCAGGTTTCCTGAGTTGATATAGCTTGTGACGTTCTCGTACCCCAGCGCAGCCAGCCGCTTTTTCAGCTCGGGCATCGACACCTTGCGCAGCTTCCCCAGGTTCACGCTCCTGAGCAAAAGAATGTACTGCATGGGCTTAAACCCTTTCTAACGATGAATGGTAAAAATCTGGGTCGAGTTCTCGGTGCAGACTTTGTTGCCCGCGTTTACGGCTCAGGATTGTCAGAAACAGCACCTGAAGCCCTGTAAAACCACGGCACTGCTGCATCGTCTTCATTCTCCTGTGGGGGTACGCCGGGGGCAACCGGAAGATGCGGAATCAGCAGATCCACCTCGTCGCGGCGCAGAATCTCGGGGTCGGTTACCGCAGGCACGAACCCGGGCACCCGATCCCAGCTCCAGTAGTAGAATTTCTCGGGTGAGCTCCACACGATCGTGCTGAACCCGCCCCTGGAATCCTCATCAAACTGATCTTTGACCCGCGCCTCATACAGGTACGGTGCCCGCTGACCGGTTGTCGGGTCCACCCCGTACCAGATACGTGTGATGAGCGCCCGCAGCATGGCTTCACCCGTATTGACGTGCACCGACGAGACCTGGCCGTAATCATCGTAGAGAACCTTGCCTTCGCCCGGGGCAAGTACGGGCGGCTCGGTTCCCAGAGAATCCACAATATGCCCCACCAGGCTTCAATATAGGCGCCGCGCCCGGGGACCTCATCGCGAAGCTCCCAGACCAGGTTTCCTTCCGCCTCTAGGGTCGCGACGGCGCACACCTCCCAGTCGGTGGCACGCCACGGGGTCAGATGCTCCGCCACAAACACCAAACGGTTATTCCAACGGCGCATGACGAGCGTAAAATCTACGCCAAACCAGGGCCGCGCATGATTCAAGTTAGGCATAATCCCCGAGATAGGCATTAGCTCGGCGTAGGTATCGTGGTCGCCCTTCATAGAATCCCAATCGGGTTCGCAGGCGTCCAGATACATTCTGAAGGGGGCGCTTTGCGGGCTTTGAATTAAAAACTCCCCGGAAACGAGCCTCTGCCACGGATACTGGGTGTCACGAATATCCTCACCCTGCTGAACCGTCATAGGCCAGTGCGTAAAGACCGCACCATACTCTGAGGCGGGCGGGTAGGAACGGGCGGCTTGCCGGTAGGGTGCTGTCGGCAGATGGGGGAGTATGCGGCGCACATACTTGGGAATTTTTTCCCCGGTCTCTGGGGGATAGATGAGGGGATCGGTATGTTCGAATGTGTAGCGCGCATCCTCGGTTGGAACGCTCCACGCCAGCTGAGCCGGAGGGTGGCAGTAGCTCAAAACCGTTGCCCGGTAGTCGGTCGTCACGTCAAGGTATGTTCGAGAACTGTAGTCGGTAACGTACGCCAGCCGAGTAATATTGTCACCCTGGCGCATATGGTATGAATAACACTTGTCTTCGTTCAGGTCTAGGAACTCACCGTCCTCAAGCGCCGTATGCTCAACGCTGAGGCTGCGGTACAGTGCCATGAAGACCGCCTCAATATAGACCGAACGCTGCGGGTCATCATCGTGCTGCTCCCAGTGAAAAGCGAAATTACGATCCACCCGGGCGCGCGCGTACGTGCGGTCAGAGGGCTCTTGCCAGGCCAGAAAAACGTGCGCCGTGAAGTAAAGATAATCCTCATCAGCTTTGAAACTAAACGTGATATTGCCTGAGAAATACGTGTACCGATGCACCAGTTCACCCCTAAACCGATGCGGGTTTTCGGGGTCGAAAGGGTAGGGGTTCAGCTCCGCCATCAGGTGAAATTCCGAACCGATATAGTGCAGCACCCCGGGTCCCAGATACTCAGCAGGATGCCCTGCCTGCGACCGGTTCACCGTTCTCAAGCGGCGCGGGCGTGTGGGCACTGGCCAGGAACATAGGTGACTGCGGGGGTTTCTGCCATGCCGCGCTCCTTGAGGTTGATGTCTAGACCGTTTTATCTCACTTGAGATACGCACTGAGCCCCACCCTGTACACCATCATGAGGCGGCAACACGCGATGTTTAGCCATCATAACGTATCGGCACCTGGAAATACGTCAACGCCTCATAGTGTGTCTGCGGCGTGCCCCGCAGATTATGCACCCTATGTCTTCTGCGACTCCACGAGCACCTGATAAACAAAGAAAAAAGCCGAGAAGGTGAGAGATTCCCACCATCTCGGCACACTATGCTTCACATCATTCCTGTGTTGAAGGTTTTAGCAGCTAGAGCGATTTCCCGCGCTTTTCGGGCAGCGCGAAGGTAGTAACCGCCGCCAGAAGGAATGCCGCCGCGAAAACAGCGAACAGTACTCCGGTGCCGCCGAAAGAGATGAGCGGCGGAACGATAAGCGGCGCCAGAATCGAGGCGATGCGCCCCAGCCCGGCCGCCGTGCCCGTGCCGGTGCCGCGCAGTCGGGTGGGGAATACTTCCGGACTGATAGCGTAGAGTGCGCCCCATGCGCCCAGGTTGAAGAACGAGAGGAAGCACCCGCTGAGGATAATGTAGAAATCCGAATGCGAGAGGCCGTAGCATACCGCCGCGCCCGCTGAACCAGCCAAAAATAAGGCGAGGGTGGCGCGGCGCCCCCACTTCTCAATCAGGTAGGCGGCCACCGCATAGCCGGGCAGCTGCGCCAGGGTCATAATTAGGGTGAATGCGAAGGACTTCACCAAGCTGAACCCCTGCGCGCTCAGCAGCGAGGGTATCCAGATAAACGCCCCGTAATATGAGAGGTTAATGCAGAACCATACGGTACACAGCGCCAGCGTGCGTTTACGCAGCGGAGCGGACCAGATGGAGGTTGCCTCCTGGGCGTCGTTGGCAGGAGCCTCAGATGCATTGCCGCTGGCGGTTTCATCCGCGTGAGTTTGTGTGCTGAGGGCTGCGGAGCTCTCAAATTCGGCAACCACGCGTTCTGCCTCGTCAGTGCGCCCTTTCGACTCTAAGAACCGCACGGATTCGGGTGTTCCCCAGCGAATAATCAGCGAATACAGTGCTGGAATCACGCCGATAGCAAGCGCCCACCGCCAGCCGTTTGGGTTCGGCACAACAAAGGTGCCGATAAGCGCCGCAAGAATCCATCCGAGCGCCCAAAACGCCTCTAAAATAACGACCACGCGCCCGCGAATAGCGCGCGGCGAAAATTCCGACATCAGCGTGGATGCGACCGGCAGCTCAGCCCCGAGCCCCAGCCCCACGATAAACCGGAAAACCATTAAAACGGCCAGTGAACCGGCGAGTGCGGATGCGCCCGTCGCCAAACCGTAGATGAGCAGAGTTGCGGCGAAAATGTAGCGTCGCTCCAAAACGGTCGGCGAGAAGCCCGCCGACGGTGGCGCCCAGAGCCATACCCAAAAAGCCGATGGAGCCTAACCAGCTTGTTTCGGTGGGGGAGAGCGCCCACTGTTTGGTCAGTGCCGCCATGATGAAGGAGATCAGCCCAACATCCATGGCGTCGAGCGCCCAGCCGATACCGGTGACGCCCAGGAGCCTGGTGTGTTTGCGGGTGAAGGGCAGGGATTCGAGTCGTTGTGAGAGGTTGCGTGTGGTGGGGGATTCTGCTGTTGCAGCGGTTTTCATGGTGGATACCTTTGGTGCGATATTTTCTTTGTCTCTCAGCATACACCAGGTTAGGGTGTTTATGACTCAAACATGGTGTGTGAAGGTAAGCACCCTCCCAATTTGCGGGTAAAAACCGTCAATAGTGAAGAAATATTACGCCCAGCCCAGACTAGAAAACCGCGCGCCTAAGCACCCTCCACAACGGGTAGGCGCTTTACCGCATAATTCACCGGGGAAGGAATACTTTTGCCGCGCAGAGGGTTATCACCGTCATCGTCGGCACCCTCCCAGAACACTACACGACGCGGGCCGCTCCACACTACGCTCCCACTGGGCACCCCGCGCCCCACCACCTTGGCAAAATACGATGCGGTCTGCGTGAGGGGGTGGTGCGGCACGAATTCCACATTCACAAAACGCACCACCACGCCCCCGGCTACCGTATGGTACGAGGCTCCAACAATAGGCTCAACGCGCTCAATGGTGCCCGTCACCTCCATCATTTCGCCCTCGCTCAGATGCGGCGGGGTCACCCCCATGCTGGTGCGCACCGCATCCAGCACGGCTGCCATGAATTCCATAAACTCCGGGTCGTCGCTGCGGATTTCCCACACCACTTTGAGGGTGGGCTCGATTCGGCCCCGCACGTAGCACACCCGGTCGTCGCCGGTGTCGCTGACAGCCGCAATATACAGGTTCTCGGAGTCGGCGGAGTACTCAAAGAATAGTTCCTGGTCCTCAAATCGTAGGCGCCCTCATTTGAGAACCCCCGAAAATTCTTAGGGTTCAGCGGGTTATACGCGGGAGGGTTAAAGAAGAAATAGTCTACGAATTCATAATCCACCTCGACGGTGCCGCCGCCCTTAAGGGGGCCTTCATCGGTTAGCGCCCGGTCAATCGTGAAAATCCCGGGGAACAGCCGTGAGGCCGGGTGTACACCGGCGTTTGAGGAAGCGGCTAGGGGCCACGGAACGTACGTTATGGTGTAGGAATACTCGCTCACGGGTGATCCTTTACGAGGTGACAGACACTGTATTTGTAACTGGCGTCTTGGGCAGGTGGTTGGTGTGCCGCGGCACCCTGTACCGCTGACTTTAGCATCTATAGTAACCCTATACTATATGCGCGAGCAGAGGATATTTGTCTCACCGGAGGAGAAAATATTCTCTGCCTGAACCGATACCCTCTGCTGGCGCTATAGGCGCAGCTACCCCACGCGCTGCCTGCGGATCGACGAATCAGGCAGATGCCGCAGAATGGGCTGCACATGCCACTCGGGAATATCGCTGCCGGTGAGCGGAGTATCAAACAGGGGGTTCATGCCGTACGGCCAGCACCGGGCGTCCTGCTCGGCGGCGTGCCACGCCAGGGCCGTATCCTCCTCAAAGTAGCTCAGCACCCGCCCATAGTACCCGGCTTTCGCGTTGCGGGTCTGGCTGTTGGAGTATTCGGTAATGTTAATGACCCGAATAATATCGTTACCTTCCCGCAGGTGATACGAGGACACCTCGCCGTCGGGGGAGCGCACGGCCACACACTGCCCGTCGGCTATGGTGCGGGCGGGGTGGCGCATACTCTTATGCAGGGCGCCGATGACGGCCTCGGTGTAGTCCCGGCGGCGCGGATTCTCATCCCGCTGCTCCCAGTGCAGGTTAAAGCTGCGCATCAATACTGGCTAGGGCGAAGCGGCTCACGGCCGGGTCGTCCCAGTGCAGGCGGCTTCGGGCACGAATCATGAGTTCGCCGCCTCTTGCAAAGTATTTGAACTCAATGTCGGGTGCCCACTGGTCAGCGTCGGGGCTGTGCAGATACCCCACGAAGTCAGCATCGTGATTGGGCGTGAATATGGGCGGCACCAGGTACAGCTCGTGGGTGGGGTCGCTGATTCTTGTGTGTGCGATGCGCAGCACGCCAGGCTGCAGGTACTCCGCCGGATGCGCCCCGGGTTCGGGGGCGGTGTAGAAGACTTTATATTCGTCAGTAACTGGCCAGGGTGTGAATTGTATGGTGTATGGGAAGCTATTCACATGTGTTCCTATAACGGGTTATTTATCGGTGTGGTGATTGGTGTCATGCCCTAAATAGTTATGCATATATGATAGCTTAGAGCGGCCCGTTTTTTTCTGCCATATTCTTGAATAATTTTAGAGTATTTTTTTACGTATATATCTTTAAACCCTGTCGAATTATTTGAGAGTAATCATTAATCCTCTACGGTATATATCGCTCCCTTAAAGTATAAAAATACAAATTGTGTATAGGAATGGGTGCTGCGGGCCGCGTATTACGGCCCGCAGCACACGGCTCAACGCAGTGGTTTATGCGTCTTGTACCGGCGGCAGGTGCGCAATGAGCTGCCGAATATGTTCCGGAAGGTCCTCACCCGTCAGCGGAGGAAAAGCTGCCGGGCTCAATTCCTCCGGCCAGTAGCGGGCATCCTCGCCAGTGCTCCACGCCAGATACTCCGGTTCCGCAGTGTTAAAAAACTGTGCCACATACACTGGGTCCGGTGCACCAATACCAATCGGGTGCATACAGGCCACAAGCCGAAGCATCTGCGGCTTCTCAACACGCGTGCAGCCGCCTTCGCTGAACCTATCGGCCACCAGGGTAGTGGCGTAATGCAGAGAGCCTACGGGACCACCCCAGTCGTACTCAGAATCCTCCACTAGGTGTGCCTCACCCTCAGCAAGCTCAACCGGGGTCAGTGACAGACTTTCCACCAGCGCACCCAGCACGTTCTCAAGGTAGCGGCGGCGATACGGGTTCGTATCATGCACCTCCCACACCGGGGTCATATCTTCACCGATACGCACCCGGGCAAGAAGGCTGGTTTTAGCCCATTCTTCATAGTCGGGGCCCTCTTGCGGGGACCAGAAATAATTATCCTGTTCAACGGTCAGAAGCAGCTCAGTTTCGGTAATATCCATCCCAAAAATGAGCCCATCGTCGGCGGCCCGTGAGAACGGAAATACCGACAGGTACCCCGCACGGTACGGGAAGCCCCACCGGTTGCCATTCTCAAACATTTCCGGGGGTGAGCCCTTCCCAAACCACCTGGTACCGCAAGATGCAACCCTCCTCGCCGCTTTCCACCCCTTCCTCCCAGGCGAAGGGAATGTGCAGCTCCCCAGGGATAAGACGCGCCGCCGGATGCTTAAACTGCTGCTGCCGCTGAACCCACCCGGCGGGCACGGGCCAGGGGATGAACTCGGTCAGAAAAAGGTCGTCGGTCATGCTCTGCTTATTCCTTCCACATAGCGTTATAACGCATGATTAGCTGGCTGTATTGTACATGTTTCCCAGGCGCAGAATTCCCGCCAATACGCGGAATCCTTAGGCGGCTACTCGCTGCCCGCTGGCGGCAGGTGCGCACTCAGTGCCCGCACGGGGGCGGGAATCTCATCGCCGGTCAGCGGCGGGAAATACGCCTGATGCCCCGGTGCCTTCCAGTACCGGACGCCAAAGGAACCGGTGCCCCACACGAGCACACCCGTCCCGTCGGTGGTTTGTACCTGCGCCTGGTATAGCTGCACATCACCGTCCACCCAGCCAGCCCCCACCATAAATGCGCGCACCATCACCCCGTCATGGCAATAATGGTAGGTGCCGAACTCCTCAGCCACATCGAACCTATGCGGCAGGTGCAGGCATTCTCCCTCAGAGAGAGTTGGCGGCACCGTGCCGGGGATGGTGCGCATCACCTCAAACACGGCCTCAATCAGCTCGGCCCGGCCCGGAACCGTGTCCCGCACCTCCCAGGTGAGATTCAGTGACGAATCAAGGCGTGCCACCGCGCTCTCTTCCACCCCGTTGGGGGACCATACGGTGTCAGTGGCGCTTGCCACCAGTAATAACTCCCCGTGCTGCGCGGCGCGGCGAAAAGAGAAGGTGAGACCTCCTGCGGGGTCCTCGGGAAGCTCGGGCGGGAGCTGGAAGAAACAGCCGGGTACCGGGGTGTGGGTATCACCGGCGGCCATATACAGGCTCAGGTTTTCAGGTTTACCGTCTGCGCGTTCCACGCTCAGCTCGCCCGGCACCAGTTGTCCCCACAGATCCGGTGCCGTGCTCATGTGCTCCGCCTGCGCAGCAGTCACCGGCCACGGCGTGAACGTCACCCTGTAGTCTGTGACCTGCGGCGGCTGCGGAGACGCGCAAGCGATCGGTGCAGACGGCAGATACGGCAGGATTTCCCGCACAAACTCGGGAATATGCTCCCCAGTCAGCGGAGCATCAAAGAGAGGGCTCATGGTATCTGACCAGTAGCGGGCGTCCTCAGCCGCCACCTGCCACACCAGGCCCCCATGATCGGGCAGTACTTGCGCGCAGTACTCTGTCACCGTGCGACGCTCGGGGTTGCCGTAGCGCTGGTCCACCTCAAGAACACGGGTAATCCGCCCGGGTGCAGCAGCCGAATGCAGATGGTATGAAATGAACCCGTCGGGGGAGCCCACCCTAGCGTACTCACCGGGGCCAAGGACGTGCGGGTCGGTGAGCATCCCCTGATGTATCGCTGTCACGGCTGCCTCAATGCAGGCCATGCGCTCTGTATTCGTGTCGCGTTTAGCCCATATGAGCTTCAGGGCGTGGTCTATGGCGGCGGTCGCATAATGCGTTTCTTGCTCCCACAGGGGAGGAACCAAACACGCGAACCAGCAGCTGGCTCTCATCGGCTGTGAAATGGAAGTACATGCCCTGCGGCTCGGGCTCATCCGGCAGGATGATTGGTGTGGTCTCAGCGCTGAAACTATGCGGGTGTTCCGGGGTAAAAGCGGGCGGCACCAGGAATAAACTGTGCGCGCTGCCGCCTGCTGTGAGGGTGAGCAGCCCGGGCTTCAAATATTGAACCGGATGAGCCCCCAACGGCGTGCCCTCACTGTTTCTTTGCGGGCCAGCCACAGGCCAAGGGATGAAGTGCACGGAAGGAGAAGAGGCCACGGTTACTGTTCACCCGTTCCATGCTCGGTGAGGGACGCGCCCGGGGCGGCTGGCAGGTACGGCAGAATCGCCTGCACCTTCTGGGGCAGCGCATCGCCGCTGAGCGGGGCCTTATAAAGTACAAGATCGGGCACGAACGTGTAGCACGCATCCTTAGGTGTGCTCCAGGTGAGCACGCCAACATGCCCGCTGTGGTCCCTAATGGTGGCCTCATACCCGCCGGTGACGTGTTTGCCCTCTGGTCCCTCAACATCCCAGCTGTCGGTAATGAACAGGCGCGTAATACTGCTGCTGTTCACGCACAGATGGATCTCCACCAGCTCCTGCTCACCTGTGCTGAGGGTCTGCTCCTTATAGAAATGTTGACCTTCGGCAAGCACCACCGGGGTCACATGGAAACTGGAATACACGCCCCCGAAAATTGCCTCAATCAGTCGGGCGCGTTCGGGCAGCCTATCACGTACCGTCCAGGTGAACTCAAGGTCGGGGCCAATAGCGGCCTCAGCGATCACGCCCTCCTCATCGTAAGCATATGGCTCCCACATGAGGTTACTCACCGCCTGAAGGCGCATCCCCTCACGGCGCATATCGAACATGATAGTGAAGCTGCTGGTGATACGGGCCGTGGTGGGATCGGTGGTGAAACCCACCAAATAGTCGCTGTACTGGGTCGGATCAATCTGGTTATTATTCCAGTCCAGATAAAGCCACGACTGCTCACCATTGGAGCAGCTAATATGAAATTCGCCCGGTATGATACGTTCCCACGGCTTCTGAGAGGTGCGCATACGTTCGGCGTGATACACCGTCATAGGCCAAGGCGTAAAAGTCACAGTATAGGTGCGGTCGGTCATAGTTCCCTCGGGTCGTGCTGTGCCCACGAAAGACTCGTGGGGCTGTGCAGTTGGGTAAGGGTGCGGTGTGGGGGTTTATGCGCTCGCCCGGCAGAGGGAGAAAACGCATCATTGCGGGCGGGCCACCCCGGCGTCCCACGCCTCTTAGGATACCCTTTGCGACTGGGAAAACCCTTGGTGCTCCGCACGCAACGCAATCAGCAGTAAGGCGTGCTCAGTAAAGATAGGAACGGCAGCTTACCCCGGGCGGAGCACCCTCGGCACAGCTGGCGGCTAGCTCTTGGGCGGAATACACAGTGTGGGGCTGGCTTGCATGCTGCGGTGCAGCGCCTCCACTATGGCTTGGATAAACGCCATCCTACGCGGGTTGTCGTCGCGCACATCCCACCACAGGGTCATATCCCGCCCAATATAGGCGATGGCGTACACCCCGTTGCGGTGCTCGTCCCAGAAAACGGTGTCACCTAACGCTATGATGGCCATATCGTCGTCAGTGGGGCTGTGCCATTCGATACTCACATCATGCGCCCACCGTTCGCCTTCGCCCAACGGGTACAGCTTCCCACTTCTGGCATGGGTACGGCACACTCCCGGCCTGTCGGGGCGAGGCATGGGGTCAAGGTACAGCTCATAACAGCCCCGCCCAGGCGTATGAACACTGATCACCCCGGGCTTAAGCCGGTCTGCCGGGTGCGCATCATCCCACGGGTATACGGCCAGTTCAGAGGGTACCGTCCACGCGGTGAATTCTGTGGTGAAACCTGTGTCGTAATCGGCTGTGTCCATGACTCTCTTTCTTACTGCGGGCTTGTGCTGCGCGCTAGGGGCTTTTCGATGCGCTCTTCTACGGTGAATGTGCTGACAACGGGGCGGGGTCGGGTTTTACCGGGTGCCGAACACGGCAGGATGTGGGCGGAACACGCCCGTGCGGTTTATATCATCAGCGAGGGCGATACTCACGGATCTGTAGACGCTCATTGCGTGGTTCCTTCCCGGAAGATGCGCGGCGTGTAACCGGGCAGTTTTTACCCCCGGAAGCGGTAAAACCAGTGGATGCGCCTTATTTTAGATGGTTTGTATACTACTACCTTGCGGGTGCCGGTGCGCCCCGAAACGGTAACTTGTATTGCATATCACCATTTGTTCATAGGTTTAGCGGCCCGCACGCTCTCAGACAGCGAAAAAGGAAACCAGGCCACGGAAAAGCGAGTGAAGAAACAGCAGCACCTATTTCGGGTGCCGCTTGTCTTCCCCGGCACGGCTGCTGCGCCCCTTTCCTAGCGTACTCACAGGCGCCGGTGATAGTCTTACTTCAATGCCGTGTGCGCCGCCCGGCATACTCCCTCACTGCTGGAAAGAAGGTGACGTACCGTGAAAACCATCGAGGACGAAGTCAAAGAAAGCGAAACCAGCCGGTTCCACCGCTGGTTAGAGAAGAAAAAAGCCCGCATGCACGCCCACCCGGTGATGCGCCACCTGTACAAGCCGCTTGTGATCGGTGTGGGCGGCTTCTGCCTCATCGCGGGGCTGATCATGCTGGTGACCCCCGGCCCCGGCTGGCTGTTTATCTTTATTGGCCTGGGAATCTGGGGAACCGAGTTCGCGTGGGCGCATCACCTGAACCAACGGCTTAAACGGCTGGTGCTGCGTATCTGGCACTGGTTCAAAGAACGGCACGCCGAACGTAAAGCCCGCAAAGTTGAGCGAAAAATTTAGCTCGCCGTAAACCTGCATGGTGCAGGTTGTGCATCCGTACGGTACAAGAAACGTGAGGCACAAAAATACCGAAAAAAGCTTGATCCAGCAGAAAAGGCGGTGGTTTGGCGTCCTTGGCAGAAGGACGCGCAACACCGCCTGATCTATACTCACCTCGCCAACCGGTAGAACGACCGCATAATATGGCAAGTCCCGCATCTTAAAAATTGGATACGGGACTTGGGGCTTAATAATTGTAGTAGCTGTATGTGAATAATTATGTCCCCACAAGATCTTCTGCTCGGAACGTCTCGACGTCAGAGATGCTATTAATCTGATTAATTAATGTGGAATCTACGCCAATATATACAGCAGGTTTACGTGGGCTACGTTCCATGCGTGCGATATACTCACCGGTAGTTTCTGATGTAATTGCCTCTACTGGATGTCCATCTATTGCTATGCTGCAATAGGTTCGTTGTTCTCATCAGATGGTATTGGAATAACGCGTGAAGAAAATATATGTGCCCGAAATACTCCACTAATTTCTGTAACTAAAATAACCTGTTCTGAACTCATGCGTTCAAATCGCTGTATCGTGACAGCCATCGGTTCAGACTCAGCGGCAGGGATCACTACGCATTCCTGATGGGGGCGGGTCGCTTCTTCAACCATGGCGCGACCACGGGCAGTTTGGCGCGCAAAAAGGTTGAAGTGAGAGGCAATGCGTGCCCGTTCCTTCATGACTTCTTTGCTAGCCATTCCTCAATCCTCTCGTAAAAATTTGTCGAAACATAGTCTAGAGCCTCATGATACGCCCCGTGAGATTCCAGGATACTATTGAGGGGTCTTCCTCCTTCAACAATACCCCGATTCATTGCGGGGTGTGTATAGAGCCATCGGTGGTAGTGAAAATTATAGTGTGCGGAGCATGCCCGAATCACATAGGTTAAGCGGTTTAAATCTGGGTGATAGTGCTGAAGCCCCAGACTAAAGTTGTACATCAGAGATTTTCCTAGAACTGTTGCGGAACACTCAACATGGCGGTCGATGAGAAGGACCTTTCCCTCATCATCCAGAACTGTTTTGATCGTCACTGACCCTTCCACGCATTGTTCACAATAACAATAGAACCGTGTTCCTTCTGTCAGACGATGGTGCGTGTTATTGTTCATATCTTAGTATTTTACTCGTGTACTGTACGCTCTTTTTAAGGATCTAAGTTTAGACGGCAGACTCAGCCCCCGGGCTCTTCAGTACTACAGGGCAGAGATATAAGAAAAATGCACGGTATCTTTTGATACCGCGCATTTACTATATGTTTTTAGAGCGTACCGACCGCGATCTTGAGCATGCGGCGCACCGGCTCGGCGGCACCCCACAGCAGCTGGTCGCCCACCGTGAAAGCACTAATGTACTGCGGACCCATCGCCAACTTGCGGATGCGCCCCACCGGAATATTCAGCGAGCCGGAAGCGGCGACCGGAGTCAGCCCCTCCATCGTGGCGTCCTTAGTATTCGGCACCACCTGGGCCCACTGGTTATCTTCAGCGATAATGCCCTCAATTTCGGCAACCGGCAGGTCTTCGGTCAGCTTCATCGTGAGCGCCTGAGAATGCGAACGCATTGCCGCGATACGCACACACAAACCGTCCATAATCACACGGTTATCGCCCTCAAGACCCAAATTTTGTTGGTCTCGGCATCGGACTTCCATTCCTCGCGGGACTGCCCATTGCCCAGGTCAGAGTCAATCCACGGGATTAGCGAGCCGGAAAGCGGAACCCCGAACTGCGCGGTATCAAGCTCACCCGAACGCTGCTTAGCGAGCACCTTACGGTCGATCTCCAGGATCGCCGCTGCCGGATCGTTAAGCTCGGCAGACACCTCATTACCGAGGTCGCGGAACTGCCCCAGAACCTCGCGCATATGACGGGCGCCGCCTCCCGAAGCCGCCTGATAGGTCATCGAGGTGGTCCATTCCACCAGACCCTGTTTGAAGAGACCGCCCAGCCCCATGAGCAGGCATGAGACGGTGCAGTTGCCGCCAATAAAATCTTTCACACCGGATTCGAGCCCACGGTCAATCACATCACGGTTAATCGGGTCGAGCACGATAATGGCATCATCGTTCATGCGCAGGGCAGAAGCGGCATCAATCCACAGGCCCTCCCAGCCGGACTCACGCAGCTTCGGATGAACCTCTTTCGTGTAGTCACCGCCCTGTGCGGTCACAATAATCTTATGCTGGCGAAGCTCATTCAGATCGTACGCATCCTTCAGCGTAGAAGGCTCAAGCGTGCCGTCGAAGGTGGGGGCTTCACCGCCCACATTGGAGGTTGTGAAGAAAACGGGAGAAATATCGTTGAAATCGTTCTCTTCAAGCATGCGCTTCATCAGCACGGAACCAACCATGCCGCGCCAACCTACAAAACCTACTGAGTCACCGGGATTAAAATTCATAATTTCTAGTCTACCCCGTGTACCACATATCGCGTGGAACAGCGTCATAACCCCTAGTCAGTATGGGAAAGATGCCTGGAAAAGGTGAAGCGAGATAGGTGTGATGAGCTGTGGCGTAAGACGTTGCGAGGGGAACGAATGTACCCTCAGACAAACGAGACTACACTTTGCCGTTCGCACAGGCGAACGTTACTGTATGGAATTTCCGTGCCAGGTACATCAGAGGCGGGCTAGGGTCTGAAATGAGTAGTACATGGGATTTTTCCCGCCCGAAGCATCCAGCAGGTAGCCGCGCTCGCTCTTCTCCCAGGCACTTTCACCCAGGATGCGCCATCGCACCGGTTCGTCCGCAGCCACAAATCCTTCTACCGCGAGTTCGGGGGCGTAGGTATCACCCGTAATCTCGTTACCTTCCTGACAATAGAAGAAGGTGCGTTCGATAATCTCGACGCGACCAAAGGAAGGTAAATCCTCGCGGGAAAGCGCCTCCGCATAGACGGAGCCGCCGCCAATGATCCAGGCAGTAACTCGCTGATGTGCCGCATCTGAGTGCTGGGTAGTGTTGGGCGTTAAAGGTGTGTTGTCCGCGAGGGTGAGAGCCGCATCCAGCGACGGAACCCAAAGCGCGCCATCGCGTTTAAGAGGCGCGGCTGAATCGCCCGTAATACTGCGACTGATGACGATATTGGTGCGCTCAGGCAACGGTCGAAAACGCGGTGGAAAAGACTCCCAGGTGCGCCGCCCCATGATGACGGGCTTACCCATGGTGACGGTTTTGAAATGCGCAAGGTCTTCGGGGGCACGCCAGGGCATGGTGCCGTCGCGCCCAATAATACCCGCATCGGTCTGCGCCCAAATAGCGCCGAGGCACGGTTGTGCGGGGGAGGGGGATTCATCTTCACGCATCGATTGTCCTAAACCGCGATGGGGGCAGAAATCCCCGGATGATGCTTATAATCGATGAGCTCAAAGTCTTCATACTCGTAATCAAAAATAGAAGGTTTCTTCGTTTTGATAACGAGTTTGGGGTACGGGTAGGGCTCACGCGGGGGATAGGGATTACCCTCGGGGTCGTTGCCGTAACCGAGCTGCTTTTTCACCTGTTCCAGGTGGTTGGAGTAGATATGACAGTCGCCACCCGTCCATATGAACTCGCCGGGTTCCATACCGACCTCGTGGGCTATCAGGTAGGTCAGCAGGGCGTAGGAGGCGATATTGAAGGGTACACCCAAGAACATGTCGGCGCTGCGCTGGTACAGCTGACACGACAGTTCCTTCACACCGTCAGGGCGCTCGTGCACGTAAAACTGGAACATGGCGTGGCAGGGCGGCAGTGCCATCTCATCAACCTCGGCGGGGTTCCACGCCGAGACAATGTGGCGGCGTGACGACGGGTTCGTTTTGAGAGATTCGATCACTTTCGCGATCTGGTCGATGGTGCCGCCGTCGGGGGTGGGCCAGGAGCGCCACTGCACCCCGTAGACCGGACCGAGGTCACCATTTTCGTCAGCCCATTCATCCCATATAGTCACGCCGCGTTCCTGCAGCCAACGTATGTTTGAGGAGCCGCGCAGGAACCACAGAAGCTCGACCGCCACCGATTTGAAGTGCACACGCTTGGTAGTAATCAGGGGGAAAGAGTTACGCAGATCGAAGCGCATCTGCCGCCCAAACACGCCGAACGTGCCGGTGCCCGTACGGTCTTTGCGCTGAGCATCGGCGGCAATAGCATCACGGTTCTCATCAAGAATTTCGCGCAACAGATCCTCATAGGGCGTTGGGATGCTCTGCTGACCAGAGGCGTGGTGCGCGGGCGTACTCATGGTGACTTGACTCCTGGGCTATAGACACTTGGCCAAAATACCATTGTACTGTAGATGGGGCAGGGCCCCTACAGCGCAAAACAGCTCATCAGGGCAATAGTAATCCCTGCCCCACGTCTGCAGCGGGGCAGGGATGGATGGCATACGGGCCGGGTTCTTAGTCCGTGAACGGGCGCACCACTTCAGCCGATACGATGCCGCCGCGTTCGTACGCGGAGACCTGAAGCACCAGTATGTCCCCCGGTTCGAGGTACGGGTCTTTGGCGGGCAGGTGCTCCTTCTGCTTTTTGGTGAGCAGGTGTTCGGCTACCGCATCCAGCACCACCGGCAGCACCGGACGGTGCGTGCACACCAGGGCAGGGGTGCCCTTCTCGAAGAGGGACGCAATGGTTTTTGCGGTGCGTTTGGGGTGGCGTTCTGCGCCCGCCTCTGAGAGTGACTTTTTCTCTTTCACCGTCAGGGAGTACTCGTTCACGTAGGGGGCGACGGTCTGCACACACCGAAGCCAAGGCGAGGACAATACCCGAGAAGGCTCCCACGCCGGCAGCAACCGGGCCAGCGCAAGCGCCTGCCTTTTTACCCGTACCAGCGAGGGGCCGCTCGTCTTCGGCTGCTGACCAGTTGGCGCGCGGTTTGGCTTTCGTATGGCGGGCAATAATGATGGGGTGCGTGTCCAGCCCGCTGGTAGCCCACAGGTTCTCGAACGCCTCTAGCGGCTGCAGGTCTGAGGGGTTGGTGAGCATGGTGCGTGCCTTCTTAATGCTCACCCACTGGATATCGTCCACTTCGTCCTTGTCAGCGCGCGGTTTCTGCCCCGCCGGCAGCTGCGCGGCCCAGTAGAAGACATCTTTGGTTTTGCCGTTGACCTTGTACCGGGTGGTGCCCAGGGGTACCCCTAGGTGTACCCGCAGCTGCACTTCTTCGGAGATTTCACGGATCGCTGTTTCGGGGATGGTTTCGCCCGCGTCCTGTTTGCCTTTGGGCCATGACCAGTCGTCGTAGCGGGGGCGGTGAATGATGAGCAGCTCGATTTTGCTGTTGCGTACGCGCCAGATGAGTGCGCCTGCGGCAATAATTTCAGCGGCGTTTTTTTGGGGGTGTAGGTGAGGGCTAGGCCGTTGGGTTGGGTATGCGCGGAGTAGTACGTTGTTTTAGGCACGTGTTCCTTCTCGGTGCGTAACGGGCGGGCGAGGTGTGGTCGGGGTGGAGCTGTTAGGCGTCCGTTCCTCCCATAACTATTCTAGGGGATTAAACGCCCCGTTCCGTCACCTGTGCGTTACCTTCCGTTTACTTTGGTGGTGGGGTCTGTTGCTCGGTGACCTGCGAAAAGCGGCTTTCTGGCAGCCGGTACGTGTGCAGGGGCATTTCACAGCCAAAAGCCACTTTTCGCAGGGGTGAGCCTCAGCGCCTCAGTGCGGTTACACCTTGTCCACGTTCTTCCGGGAGCGTGAACGCAGGTAATGTGACTGCACATCCCTGAGCGGGTTACCCTCAGCGTCCTGGTTAAAACGTGTCCAGGTGCCGTTGGCATCCAGATGCCAGGTGCGGGATTCGTCGCTCATGTACACCGTGAACATGTCGAGCAGGTACTTAATATGGCGGGGATCTTTGATTCGCACCAGCGCCTCGATACGGCGGTCGAGGTTGCGGTGCATCATATCGGCTGACCCGATGTAGACGATAGGCTCACCGTTGTTAGCGAAAGCAAACACGCGGGAGTGCTCCAGGAACCGCCCGAGCACCGAACGCACCCGGATGTTCTCACTGAGCCCGGGAACGCCGGGCCGTAGGGCACAGATTCCGCGTACCACCACATCCACGGGAACCCCAGCCTGTGAAGCACGGTAGAGCGAGTCGATAATCGCCTCATCCACTATGGAGTTGCACTTGATCTGGATGCGTGTGCCTCTTTGCCTGCCTTGTGGTTCTCAATCTCCTTTTCGATGCACTCGATCAGCCCGCTGCGTAGCGAGCGCGGTGCCACCAGCAGGGATTTGTAGCTGGTTTTGGGGGCGTACCCGGAGAGCTGGTTGAACAGGCGTGAGACGTCTTCGCAGATTTGCTCGTCGCACGTGATAATCCCCAGGTCTTCGTAGAACCGTGCGGTGGAGGGGTGGTAGTTGCCGGTGCCGATGTGCGCGTAGCGGCGCAGCTGGTTGCCTTCGCGGCGCACCACCAGGGAGAGCTTGCAGTGGGTTTTGAGGCCCACGATGCCGTACACTACGTGCACGCCTGCGCGTTCGAGTTTGCGGGCCCACGAGATGTTTGCTTCCTCGTCGAAACGGGCTTTGATTTCGACGAGGGCAACAACCTGCTTACCTGCTTCTGCCGCCTCAATGAGGGCGTCTACGATGGGGGAGTCGCCGCTGGTGCGGTACAGGGTCTGCTTGATTGCCTGCACACGCGGGTCGGCTGCGGCCTGGGCGAGGAACGCCTGCACACTGGTGGCGAACGAATCGTAGGGGTGGTGCAGCAGCACATCGTGGTCACGTGCTGCGGCGAATACGTTCGCTTCTTTAGCAGTTTCGGCGGCGTTGAGCCAGCGGGAAGTGTGGGCAATATGTTTGGGGTAGTGCAGGGCGGGCCGGTTGGCGCGCACAATTGCACCCACACCGCGCAGGTCTAGGGGCGCGGGCAGCTTGTACACCTCGGATTCGTCAATGTTCAGCTCGGAGATGAGCAGGTCTAGGATTGTGGGGTTGATCGTATCTTCAACCTCAAGGCGCACGGGCGGGCCGAACCGGCGGCGCAGCAGCTCTTTTTCGAGCGCCTGCAGCAGGTTCTCGGCGTCGTCCTCTTCAACTTCAAGGTCTTCGTTGCGGGTCACCCGGAAGACGTGGTGTTCCACCACTTCCATGCCGGGGAAGAGCGTGTCTTAGGTGCTCGGCGATAATCGTTTCCAGTGGGATGTACCGTGACTCTTTCCCGGCGGTGTTGGCGGCGCGTGCACCATCAACTGAGATCATGCGGTCGAGCTGGTCGGGTACTTTCACGCGTGCGAACAGTTCTTTGCCGGTTTGCGGGTTGCGCACCAGCACCGCCAGGTTCAGCGAAAGCCCCGAGATGTAGGGGAACGGGTGTGCCGGGTCTACCGCCAGCGGGGTGAGTACCGGGAAAATATCGCGCAGGAACTCTTGGCGCAGACGGGTCTTGGCGTCTGCGTCTAAGTCATCCCAGCCCACAATATGAATGTTCTGTTTTTCCAGTTCGGGAAGTACCTGCTCGTGGAAGACCTGCGCGTGTCGCTCCTGCAGCTGGTGTGCGGCAGTGGCTATTGCCTCCATCTGCTCGTCTGGGGTGAGCCCGGCGGCGGATGGTACGGCGAGCCCGGTGGCGATACGGCGTTTGAGCCCGGCCACTCGCACCATGAAGAATTCGTCAAGGTTCGAGGCCACGATAGAAAGAAAATTCAGGCGCTCCAGCAGGTACAGGTCGGGGTCTTCGGCGAGTTCGAGCACGCGCGTATTAAAGTCGAGCCAGCTGCTTTCGCGGTCGAGGAACCGTTCGGTGCCGAAATCGCCTTCAAGGCTGGGCAGGGTGATTTTTTCGCCTGCTTCGATGCGGTCGCTGCGTGTTTCGGCGCGCTCAATCTTTGAGACGTCGTTCCCGATGTGAATCACCCCGGTGACGGGTGCGGGCTCTTTGGTTTTCTTTTGCGGGGTTTTAGGTGCCACAGTGTTCCTTTCGGTCGATCATATTTTTTTCGGTGTTCCTCAACCGGGGGCCTCATCGCCCTCCGGTAAAGGAACGAACGTTCTTTACAGGCGCGGGTGGGTTTACCCTGTGCAGCGCCGCTTATTCGCCCTGATGCCGGGCGGGCTGGGGCGTACATGCGGTCAATAGTTGCCACCGCAAAGCCCAGCGACTCGTACAGCGCCACCGCCGGGGCGTTGTCTGCATCCACGTACAGCTCGATGGACCGCAGCGGCACGTTGTGTTCGTCATGCGCCAGCGCCAGGTACGCCAGCCCGCGCAGCACCAGGGTGCGGCCCGCCGCCGCCTTGAGCACTCGGGCTAACACCTACCACGTAGATTTCACCGGCCGGTGACAGCGCCGTGGCGGGCTGAGAGCGCGGTATTTTCGTCCACGTGAATGCGGCGATGCTGCTGGGGTTTTCACGGTCGCTGGCAATGAAGAACCCTTCGGGACGGAACCAGTCGGCGCCGGTGCGTTCACGCAGGTCTGCGAGGGTCAGCCGCCCCTGCTCGGGGTGGTGGGCGAATGCCTGGGCGTTCACCCGCAGCCAGGGCTGCTCATCGTCACAGGTGTAGGTGCGCAGCAGCAGGTCATCGGGCAGCTGGCGAGCGTCGGAGGCCTCTACCAGGTTCTCCCGTGTCTGCGGATCCAGCGGCAGCACCATCTTGTACAGCACCCGCACCGGTTTGAACCCTTCAGCTTTTGCCAGCGCATTCGCGGGTGACTCAATACCGGTGTCCTGCGCGCTGCCGTGCACCCACAGGTTGTACAGGGAAGCTTCGGCCCCGAGCTCAGCGATCGCCAGTTCGAAGAATTCCTGACCCAGGTGCACGCCCCGCGCATCCGGGTGAACAGCCGCCTCAATGACCCCCGGAACCGTGTCCTCCTGCCCGCCGGATGCGGGCACCGCCACCAGCACCGCCGCAAGGTACCCGGCTCGCTCCAGCACAAATACACGCGGAGGCACCGCATCATGTGTGGCGAGCGTCTTACTCAGCTCAATGCGGGTCTGTTCGGAGAAGGCTGGGGTGCCGTCGTGCGCCTGCACTGTGGCGGCAAAGTCATCGAACCGCGCCAAGAACTCGTCACTGAGCACGGGCTGGGTGAAAGAGACCGCTTCGGGGGTGAACTGCTCTGGTGCCATGTACGCCTTCTTTCCGCTGTGCCTTCTGTGTTTAACTCTATCGGTTTTCTGGGCGGTTTGGTGACGGTTGAGGGGTGTATTACCCTGCGCTGAACCCCGGTGTATGCGGTGTGCTGCGGCGGCGGGTTAGCGCTGGGCGTTAAAGCTGTACCCCACGTTGCGTACGGTTGAGATCATCTGCTCATATTCGGTGCCGAGCTTAGAGCGCAGCCGCCGCACGTGCACATCCACGGTGCGGGTGCCGCCATAGTAGGCGTCGTACCCCCACACCTCCGAGAGCAGCTGGGCGCGGGTGAACACCCGGCCGGGGTATTGCGCCATGAACTTCAGCAGCTCAAACTCTTTGAACGTGAGGTTCAGTGCGACGCCGTTGAGGTACGCCGAGTACGCTGGGGCATCAATATACAGGGCCCCTACCCGGATGATTTGTGCGGAGTTTTCGGCGTCTGCGGAAGATTCCGGGGAGGTGACGACCAGGCGCAGGCGTGCATCCAGCTCGGATGGAGACACCTGGTCGAGCACAATATCGTCCACCATCCATGCTGAAGAGACAGCCGCCATCCCGCCTTCGGTGAGCACCATCATGAGCGGGACGTCCAGACCCGCCGTTTTGAGCGCCTGCGCCGTGTTGCGTGCCTCAATGAGTTTGCGGCGGGCATCAATCATCACAACATCGTGGTGCGCCGTCTCAAAACGTTTCGCGGAGGTAGCCAGGGGGTACAAATCCACGCGGTGGCTGAGCACGCTCAGGGCGGCGATATCGGACTGCTCGCCGGAAGCGTCGCTCAGTAGCGTAATGCGGTACATGGGCCCTCCTGGGTTTTACCTGGTAGAACACCATTTTACCCGTCGGGGTGTGAACCCCCTGTACGAACGCTGTGCACGCTACCCTGTGCGACCGGTTAAGAGGCGGGCCTGCTCGGTGGCGGTGCGGGCCGAGGGGCTGGTCGAGTCACCTGAAATAACCTGAGGTTAACATTAGGGCCGGGCGCGCATCCGCTGTGATATTTTTTAAGCATGGATAACATTTTTGCTCTTGAAATCTTCTTTATCTGCCTGCTGGGCCTGGCATCTATCTGCATCGCAATTGGTGCGCTGAAGGTGCTTCTGGGCCTGTACCGCGGTCAGAAGTAAGCCTATACGCCGCGAACACGGGGCACACCGTTCGTGCCCTGCTGGTTTGTGTGGGTTTATGCGGCGCTAAGGGCTGTAACGGTGCGGTTCATGACGGCCCAGGTGCGGCTCCAGCTGGCGGGGTACAGCACCTTATCGCAACCTCCTCAGGGCGGCTTGATACCGTGATGATGTGCGCGCTGGCCCTTACACTGGGTGAGCTTTAGAACGTGAGACGTAGACGTCTGGGGCGATTATTCCGGTAGGGAAATTAGCTGCCTCACATGGTAGTGTGTGCCCGCGCACCGTTAGACTGGTGTGTATGGCAATTGAAATTCCAAGCAACTTAACCCCCGAACTTGTGCCTTTCTCGTGGCTCCTTGGAACCTGGGAGGGCACTGGTACCATGTGGTACAAAGAGCAGGAGAAAACCCCTTTTGGCCAGATTGTTACCTTCGCCCAAGACGGCCTGCCGTACCTGGAATACCGAGCAGAGTCGTTCCTGCTGGACGATAGCGGGCAGAAGCTGCGCCCCATCACTATAGAAACAGGGTTCTGGCAGATTGACCGCCCCCTCACCGACGCGGATGGCGGGTTTGGGCTGGTGCCTAAAGACATTGTTCCCGCTTTTGCCGATGCGGAATCGGTCGAAACCCTCCGCAATGAAGATGACGGGTTCAACCTGATCGCCACTATCGCCCACCCCGGCGGCATCAGTGAAAACTATGTGGGCATGGTCAAAGGCCCTGTGGTGCGTATGCAGACGGCAAACCTGATTCGTGACGATATTTCCCACCAGTACGCCGGTTCGGTGCGCCTGTGGGGGCTGGTGAACGGCAACCTCATGTGGGACTGGGAGATCGCAGACGACGAAGGGAAGCTGCACAAGCACGCCTCCGCAGAACTGCGGAAAACCTCATCCATGTCCGGGGATTCGCTGGGCACCGGCATGTTTGGTTCCCTCGACGACGGCGCAGAAGAAGGCCCCACCGAAAACTAGGACTACACAGCGCAAAATAAAGCCCGCACACCCGCCGTCCCGCTGCGGTGTGCGGGTTTTGCAGACCGCCTGGCTGTCACTCACGATAAAAAAACAGCATGAGAGGAACATCATGAGCACCGCCGAAAATATTGCCGCTGATGCACCCGAATATGCCCCCATACTCAGCCCCCTTATGCAGGTGCACGGTGCCTTCGCCGCAGATGGGCCGGATGCGGGCGTCGCGGCGCACTATGGCGACCCCCTCGCAGAACAGCGCGCCCTAGCCCGTGACCGCGGGGCCACCACGGGGGAGCCCGTAGTCGTGGACCGTTCCTCCCTCGGTGTCGTGCGGGTCTCCGGCCCCGACCGCGCCAGCTGGCTCACCTCCCTCGCATCCCAGATCTTGACCGGCATGAACCCGGGGGACAGCCGAGAATTTTTGCTGCTTTCCCCGCAGGGACGCATCGAATATGCGCCCGCCGCCGTCGAGGACGGGCAGGCGCTCTGGCTCATCGTCGAAGGTGCACAGGCGGAACCGCTCACCGACTACCTGAACCGCATGAAATTCATGCTCCGCGTCGATATTGAAAACATGAGCGGAGAGTACGCCGTCGTTGAGACCGCCCGAAACCCGCGCGGAAAACAGGGGACGATCCATCCTGCCTTTGCGGATGCCCTGATCTGGCGCGACCCGTGGACGGCGCTCGTCGAAGGCGGTTACCATTACAGCGCAACGCCTGATGCGCATCCCGGTACCGACTACGAACGGTACCTGAGCATTATTCCCCGCGAAAAGCTCACCACCCTCACGGAGGGTGCTCAGCTGGCGGGCGTCTGGGCGGCTGAGGCGCTGCGCATCGAAGCCTGGCGCCCGCGCGCAGGCACCGAAGTTGATAATAAAACCATTCCGCAAGAGCTGGATTACACCCGCACCGCCGTGCACTTCGAGAAGGGGTGCTACAAGGGGCAGGAAACCGTTGCGCGTGTGCACAACCTGGGGCATCCGCCGCGTCGCCTGGTCTTTCTCGACCTTGACGGCTCTGAGCACACCCTGCCTGCAGCGGGCAGTGAACTCTTTGTAGAGGGTAAACCCCGTGCGGTGGGGCGCATCACCTCGGTGGCGCTGCATCACGAGGCGGGCCCCATAGCGCTCGCCGTCATCAAGCGGGCCGTGGACCCTGCGGCACCTCTGCGTGCGCTAGATACCGGTGAGGCCGCAACCGATGAATCCTCAGCCACCGCGACCGAATACGCTGCGGCACAGACTCTCATCGTCTCTCCCGAGGCTGGCGAAATCGCCCGCAAATCCGTTGCGGGGCAAGACTTCCTCAAACGCTAGGAGCCTTCCGGTTTGCTGGGCAGGCTATTCGATAGTGCACAGGATTGCTACTTCTGAAACTTCACTATATAACGGTGATTGTCAGGTGGCCGTGGTACATTCAGGTACATGAGTGAACAGACTTCCGGGCATCACGACGATTCTTATCAGCCACACCGGCCAGAAAGCCACACGGAAAAACACCCCAACGTCACTGTAGCGTCACAGGCGGCTCGCAAACCTCTGTGACGCTACAGTATTTTCACCCACTGGAGGGGTTAGCGGTCCCGTACCCGTCGTAAAGACGGCCGCGCGCTAGTACGTATCGGCTAGTGCTTGTACCGGTAGATAAACGCGGCCATCGCATCACGGTGAATCGGGGCGCCCGGCGAAAAATCACCGGGCGCCCCATCTGCATTCAATATATCTGTGTGTTCGATGGCCCTAACCCACTCGTTAGGGGCCAGCGTCTAGCGGCCGAACAGTACGGCTGCCTCGTCCCAGCGCTCCTGCGGTACCGTTTTCAGCCCGTCAAGTGCCTCCTCAAGCGGAACGTACACAATATTGGTGGCCTGCAGTGACACCATCTTGCCCCAGAGCTTCTGGCTCACCATATCCACCGCGCCCATACCCAGGCGGGTTGCCAGCACCCGGTCAAAACCGGTTGGTGCGCCACCGCGCTGAATATGCCCCAGGATGGTGTTGCGGGTTTCAATACCGGTGCGGGCCTCAATCTCGTGGGTAATGTATTCACCGATACCACCCAGGCGGGGCCGCCCGTCTTTTTCGGTACCCTTATTCGCCATGACCTCGTCAGAGCCTTCTGGGATGAACCCTTCGGCAACCACCACCAGGGGGGAGCGGCCACGGTCATGTACCTCTTTCACCCACTGGCAGACCTCATCCATTGACACCTTCACCTCTGGGATGAGAATCGCGTGTGCGCCGGAGGCCATGCCGGAGTTCAATGCGATCCACCCCACGTGACGGCCCATCACCTCGGCCACCATGCACCGGTGGTGTGACTCGCCGGTGGTGCGAATACGGTCCATTGCCTCAGTCGCAATGGAAACAGCCGTGTCGAACCCGAACGTGTAATCGGTGGCGCGCAGGTCATTATCAATGGTTTCGGCACGCCAATAACAGGAAGACCCGCATCAGCCAGGCGCTTGGCCCCGGCCAGGGTGCCTTCACCGCCAATGGCGACGATCGCATCAATGTGGTGGCGTTCGAGCATGATCTCGATCTTCTCGGGGCCGCCATTGGGGCCGTCGAAGGGGTTGGTGCGGGAAGTCCCAATAATGGTGCCGCCCTGGCTGGCCAGGCCGCGCACCTTAGTGCGGGGCAGGTCCATGAAATCCCCATCGACGACGCCACGCCAGCCGTCGCGGAACCCCACGAACTCGTAACCGTAGTGCTTAACGCCTTTGAGCACGGCGCCGCGGATAACAGCGTTAAGGCCGGGGCAGTCGCCGCCGGAGGTGAGCAGACCGATTTTCATGATGGCTCCTTGGGTTGGCGCCCGCAAGTGTTGGGTTTAGGCGCGCGGTCATATAATGATGGCCTCCGCAAAGCTTGTGCGACGCGTTAAGCAACGCGTGGCACGAGCCCGGGAGGCCGTTCTCTTGCTATCTATTCTAGCGCGTTTGGGTTGTGTGGGTAAGTGTTGGGTTGGGTGTGTTTTTACCGAAATGATGCCGAAGTCCGGCAGAAAAGTTCAGGTAATAGGCACCTAAATCAACGTACCGGGTGTGATTGAGACAGTTCCTACCGCGCACTTCCCAAAAACTTCTGCAGACGCTCCACACCCTCGGCGAGGTCTTCGTCGCTGAGCGCATAGGAGAGCCGCAGGTACCCGCTGGGGCCGAACGCCTCACCCGGCACCACCGCCACAAGCGCCTTCTCCAGGATGAGGTCGGCCAGTTCGGCGGAAGTCTGCGGACGCACCCCGTCAAATTCCTTACCGAGTAGCCCGCGCACATCCGGGTAGGCGTAGAACGCACCCTGCGGGGTGGGGCAGTGCACACCCTCAATGGCGTTGAGCCCGGCAACAATAGCTTTGCGCCGCCGGTCGAACGCGGCATGCATGACCGCGACCTCATCCTGCGGGCCGGCCAGTGCCGCCAGCGCCGCACGCTGGGCAATATTGTTCACATTCGAGCTCAGATGTGATTGCAGGTTCGAGGCGGCCGCGATAACATCCTGCGGGCCAACCATCCAGCCCACACGCCACCCCGTCATGGCGTACGTTTTCGCCACACCATTGAGGATGATGCAGTTCGGGGTGAGCTCCGGAACTACCTTGAGAATAGAGACCGAATCAACACCGTCGTAGGTGAGGTGCTCATAGATTTCGTCGGTGAACACAAAAATCCCCTTCGCGAGCGCCCACTGCCCGATAGCGCGCGTCTCTTCCTCGGTGTAGACCGAACCGGTTGGGTTTGAGGGGAGACGAAACAGCAGGGCTTTTTGTGGCGGGGGTGTAAGCGGCCTCCAGCTGCTCAACGGTGACCTTATAGTCTTGCTCGCTTCCAGCAAAAACCTCAATGGGGTTTCCCGCCCGCTAAGCGGATGCACTCAGGGTAGGTGGTCCAGTAGGGGCGGGTAAAAGAACGTCGTCGCCCGTATCAATAACAGTCGCAAACGCCTCGTAGACCGCCTGCTTACCCCCGTTGGTGACGAGCACCTGTGAGGGCTCAACCTGCACACCGGAGTCACGGAGGGTCTTCTCAGCAATAGCCTGTTTCAGCTCAGGCAATCCGGCGGAGGGGGAGTAGCGGAAGTTCTTCGGGTCGTTAAGTGCCTGACGGGCGGCCTCTACAATGTGCGCGGGAGTGGGGAAATCAGGTTCTCCCGCGCCGAAACCGATCACCGGCTGACCGTCGGCTTTGAGCGCCTTGGCCTTGGAATCGACGACGAGGGTTGCTGAAGGGGTGATGGCGGCAATACGGCTGGCAATACGCGGCATTCTCTCTCGCTTTCATAGTGTTCTGCACCAATACTCCGGTGCAAAATTCGGTGATAAGCCCGGTGTAGTCCACCCTTAGCGGCCCGAAGGTGCGCGTGCGTGGGGCTGCGTGCTGGGCACCTTCCTACTATGATAGGGGTTTACCGCCGGTCGGCGGAAGCGCATCTTAGCCTGCGTCTTGGGTGTGCTCAGAATGTGCGTGCGCTAACTGTGCTGCATATTGGGCGGAGAAACGCTTCCGTGCGGAGGCGGCGGATTCGCGGAAAATATTTGCGGCTCAAGTTGCCAAGCGGGCTTTGTATGGTCTAGAGTTGTTTCTGCACCCGCTACTAGGGTGCATTAGTTTGTTCCCTTGTATAGCCGCCGGCTGTGAGGCATTCGAGGGTGCAAGCACGTGGGGAGCAACACCCCACACCGACGGAGTGGAAGCTTCGAAGGGCGGTGGCTCAATTGGTAGAGCAGCGGTCTCCAAAACCGCAGGTTGCAGGTTCGAGTCCTGTCCGCCCTGCTAGTGCCTCAATGAAATGTTCTGTGCGTACTGTTATAGGGCGCCATGTTAGACAGTAGAAAGGGGCGAGGAGATGGCTAAATCTGCTACCGCCGAGACGGTTTCTGAGTCCGCTGAGGATAAGACACGGCGAAGCCTATTCCAGTACATCCGTGAGGTGATTACGGAGCTTAAGAAGGTCACCACCCCCACCCGTAAAGAGCTGATTGGCTACTTCTTCGGCGTGCTTTTCTTTGTTGTTTTTATGCTTCTGTTAATTTCGGGTCTGGATTGGGTGTTCGGTCAGGGCGCCTTCTGGGTCTTCGGTAACGGAACCATTCAGACGGGTGGAAGCTAAGCCCGCACCCGCATCAATTCGCCCCGCCACCTGGCGCCGGGCACAGGTAACGAACTGAGAAAGTAGGAGCGACGTGCCCGAGAAGGATATGGTATCCGAGGTTGAAGAGGTCGAGGTGGAACCCGCTGAGACCGAAACTTTTGAAGACGAGGTAGAGGAAATCGGCAGCATCGCAGCTGATGAGCAGCCCGCTGCGGACACCGCTGAGCAGGAGCCTGAAACGGAGGAGTCTCAGAGCTCCGCAGAGGCTGCTGCCGCTACCGACCCGCTGGAGGAATTCAAAGCGAAGCTGCGCCGCCAGATCGGTGACTGGTATGTGGTGCACACCTACTCGGGGTACGAGAATAAGGTGAAGGCCGGGATTGAGACCCGCATCCAGAACCTGGAGGCCGAGGATGAGGTGTTCGAGGTTCAGGTTCCCATGGAGACCGTTGTTGAGTACAAGAACACGGTGAAAAAGACCATCCGCCGCGTGCGTGTGCCCGGTTATGTGCTGGTGCGCATGGATTTGACCGACCACTCGTGGGGCGTGGTGCGCCACACCCCCGGTGTGACCGGGTTCGTTGGTCAGGATGCGTACAACCCCATGCCGCTGCGTATGGATGAGGTGTTCGATATGCTCCTGCCGGTCTTTGAAGAAGAGCAGCAGAGCAAGGGCCTGCCCACTCCTCAGCCTGTGGTCGAATCCGACTACTCGGTGGGCGATAATGTTCGCGTGAAGTCCGGCCCGTTTGAGGGTATGGACGCCACGATCTCCGAGATTAAGCCCGAGGCGCAGGAAGTCGTCACCCTCATCTCGGTGTTCGAACGTGACACCCCGGTGACCTTGAAATTCAGCCAGATCGAGAAGATGTAAATTCTTTTCTGACTCTGAACGTATCAGCCTCTTGGGGCGGTGCAAGAACCCGTTTTCTTGCACCGCCCCAAGAGGTTTTTATGCGGGCGGTACGGTTGGATCTGAGGCGACGGTGCTTATGCTGAGGGGGCTTAACCTCTTGCGCCCGCAGAATTAGGATGGCAGGGTAGATACTGTACCAGCGGGAACCTGCCGCTTCACCGATGCACGAGAGAGAAGGCACCTCATGAGCTACGAGCTGATCACGACATCTAAGACTAAAAACCGTCACATCAACTACCGTAAGCTGAGCGATGTTCTGTACGGCGTCGTTCACTGGTGGGGTGACGATAAGGGAAAGTCTTTTGATGAAACCGTTAACTTCCTGTGCAATAACGACCGTAAGGTATCCGCGAACTATGTGGTAGAAGCCGGTCGTGTCGCTCAGATCGCCGATGATCAGGATGTAGCTCTTCACGCGGGACAGTGGGAGGTGAATGAGGTGTCAATCGGGCTGGAGAATCGACCCGATTGCCGCTCCGAGGATCTGGACACGCTGGCGCAGCTCATTGCAGATATTGAGGTGCGGCTGGGGCATTCGCTGTACCTGATTGGGCACCGGGATATTATTAGCACCTCATGCCCCTGGTGAGTATTATCCTCACCTTCCCGAACTGATTCATCGGGTGAACACCATCAAGGCCGGGATGAATAACGCCCCGGCTGCTCTCACCGCACAGGAGCGGGCAGACCGCCTGGCTAAACTGCAAGAGCTGAAGCAGAAGAAAAAGCAGGCTGCCTAGAACTACCAACACCCGCCAGACGGTAACCGTGGTGCGGGGGGGGGCGCACAGTGTGACGGGGAGATAACTCACTACCCATCCCTCCCCGTTTTATCAGCCGTGTTCACGCAGGAATCCAGTGGATTAAAAATGCGATTAACGGTAGAATGTTCGCTTGTGTATGCGCATGTTCACGCTTTCATGCGCCCGCACGGGTGGCCGCGCCACGGTCACCGTCTGCTGGCGTACGCTCCTGTGCGTCAGTTTCCCAGCTAAGAAAAGGACCTAACATTGGCTCCCAAGAAGAAGGTCACCGGCCTTATTAAGCTGCAGATCCAGGCAGGCGCCGCTAACCCGGCTCCGCCCGTCGGCCCGGCACTGGGCTCGCACGGCGTGAACATCATGGAGTTCTGCAAGGCATACAACGCTGCTACCGAATCGCAGCGCGGTAACGTGATCCCCGTTGAAATTACCGTATACGAGGATCGTTTTTCACCTTCATCACGAAGACCCCTCCGGCCGCTGAGATGATCAAGAAAGCCGCCGGTGTTGCGAAGGGGTCAGCAACCCCGCACACCGTGAAGGTTGGTTCGATCACCGAGGCTCAGGCACGTGAGATCGCCGAGACCAAGATGCCCGACCTGAACGCGAACGACCTGGATGCCGCAACCAAGATCGTTGCCGGCACCGCTCGCTCCATGGGTATCACCGTCGAGTAGTCTAAGCCGTTTTTCGGCAACCGCGGTTTTCGCGTTTTAACTTGTAAATGCCCACGTTTGAGCGTGGGATGTGGCAGAGCCGAGCGCGGCTCACGAGACCACAACTGCATAAGGAGATAAGCAGATGGCAAAGCGCAGCAAGGCGTACAAGGCGGCTGTAGCCAAGATTGAAGAGGGTAAACTCTACACCCCCGCCGAGGCAGTAGCCCTGGCGAAGGAGACTTCCTCCGCTAAAACTGATGCAACCGTTGAGGTGGCTCTGCGCCTTTCGGTTGACCCCCGTAAGGCCGACCAGATGGTTCGCGGCACCGTGAACCTGCCGCACGGCACCGGTAAGACCGCCCGCGTGGTTGTTATCGCCGCAGGCGATAAGGCTGCCGCAGCTGAGGCAGCGGGCGCCGACTATGTCGGTTCGGACGAGCTGATCGCTAAGATCGCGGGCGGCTGGACCGACTTCGATGCAGCAGTTGCAACCCCCGATATGATGGGCAAGGTTGGTCGCCTGGGTAAGGTTCTGGGTCCCCGTAACCTCATGCCGAACCCCAAGACCGGCACCGTGACCATGGACGTTGCAAAGGCTGTTGCCGACATTAAGGGCGGCAAGATCGACTTCCGTGTTGACCGCAACTCGAACCTGCACTTCATTATCGGCAAGGCATCCTTCTCTGCTGAGCAGCTCGCGGAGAACTTCGCGGCAGCCCTGGAAGAGGTTAACCGTTTGAAGCCCTCTTCGGCTAAGGGCCGCTACATTTCGAAGGCTACCATTGCGACCACCTTCGGCCCCGGCATCCCGGTGGATCCGGCAGAGGTCGCTGCATAAGACGCTGTAGCGTTACCAGCTTTCATACAAAGAGCCCGTTATCCCGGTGGGGTGGCGGGCTCTTTGCTGCTTGTGGTGGGGTTATGATGTGTCGCAAAGCTGCACCCCAGAGCCGCCTGAGCACCTGCGCGGGAATAAAACGGGAAAACTTCTGCTTATATACCCCGGCAGCTACACAAGCCAGACCCATACGAGGCGATACCTCAGGTGAGAGCGCCGCCGTATACTGTGCATATACTTCGGGAGGATTACATGAGTACCGCCGCCGCACAACCCGTACCTTTGGGTACGCCCACCACCACAAAACCGTTCCCTATTCCGACGAGCTATTTTTCGGTAGCGCTGGGAACGAGTGCGCTGGGGTTGTCGTGGCGGTACGGTGCCACCGCACACCTGGTACCGTCCTGGGTGGGGGAGAGCATACTGGCGCTCGCCTCGGCAACCTGGCTGGCGCTGATCGCGGCGTTTGCCGTCAAACTTATAACCCGTCGCGATGCGCTCCAGAACGAACTTCGCGACCTCGTGATGTGCTGCTTTCTGGCGCTGGTTCCGGTCACCACCATTGAGGTCGGGATATCCGCGTACCCCTATGCGGCACCGCTCGGGTATGCATTGATTCTTATCGGTGTGCTGGGGCAGCTGGCATTTTCGATGTACCGCACCGCCGGACTCTGGCGTGGAACGCATACAGTTGCGGCGACAACCCCGGTCATCTACCTACCAACGGTGGCCGCGAACTTTGCCTCTGCGTCCGGGTTAGGGGCGTTGGGGCACCGCGACTGGGCGATGCTGTTCTTCGGTATGGGTCTTCTCTCGTGGTTTAGCGTGGAGGCCGCAATCCTGGGCCGCCTGCGCACCGAACCTGCATTGGATCCTGCAGTACGCGGCATTATAGGGGTTCAGCTGGCCCCTCCGTTTGTGGGCGGTAACGCCTATCTGGCAGCTAATGGCGGGCACGTGGACTGGGTTTTCCTGGCGCTCACGGGTTACGGGGTGCTTCAGCTGCTGTTCCTGCTTCGCTTAGTGCCGTGGATTCTCAAAGCCGGGTACACCATGAGCCTGTGGGGATTCTCCTTCGGGCTGGGCGCTATGGCGGGCACCGGAATGCACCTGGTCGCGGTTTCTCAGCTCGTGCAGCTCGGCTGGGCGCTGTGGATTCTTGGCACCGCACTGATCGCGGTGCTTTGGCTCGGGATGCTGATGCTGGCAATACGCGGCAGGCTTTTAGTGCGGTAGCTTCATCGAACACGGATCCTCAGGAACGTGCGGGCTGTAGCGCTGCTTTTCGGGTAGAATGTCGGGACGTCATAATAGAAGCATGACAACTCAAGGTTCAACACCTCAGCCTTCCTCAACGACGACTCACGAGGGGCTTCAGATTCGTGGTGTCGCGAAGAGTTTTGGGACGGATACTCATGTTCTGCGTGAGATTGACCTTGAGGTGGAGCCGGGCGAGATGGTGTCGCTGGTGGGTGCATCTGGAACCGGTAAATCTACGCTTTTGCGCATTATTGCCGGGCTTGAGGAAGCCAATGCCGGGCGCATTACCTATGCGGGTCAGCCGCTGAACGCCGGGCAGGTAGGGTTCGTTTTTCAGCATCCGATTCTGTACCCGCATCTGTCGGTTCGCAAGAATATTCTTTTTCCAACTACGCTGCGCGGTTACCGCCAAAAGGCCGATAAATTACTATACGGATCTTATGGATGCGCTCCAGATTGGCGAGCTTCAGCACCGCAAACCCCAGGAACTCTCAGGCGGGCAGGCGCAGCGTGTGGGTATTGCGCGCGCCCTCATCCGCAAAGCACCTGTGGTTCTTTTCGATGAGCCGCTGGCGAGTGTTGATGAGGAACTGAGCGCAAGTATTCGGGCGGATATTGCGCGTCTGCACGCTGAGTACAAGTTCACGGGGCTGTACGTGACACATGATCAGAATGAGGCACTGCAGCTTGGGCAGCGCGTGGCGGTCATGGATGCCGGGTACCTGGTGCAGGTCGATACCCCCGAGCATTTGCTGGCAAATCCGCATACGCTGCAGGCGGCGCGGCTGACAGCATCGCCAGCCCTGAACGAACTGACTCTCACGGAAGGGCAGCATCTCCCTGCTGGGGCTTCGCTCTATGTGCGTGCAACCTCGCTGCGGCGCATAGAGAACATTGCTGAGCACCCCACGGAGAATACGATACCGGTGCAAATTCAGAGTGTACTCTCGCAGGTGGGCGGTACACTCTACCGTGCTGTAACGCAGGCAGAGGCGACTGTATATACCGCGTCGCATGACGGTTCGGCGCGAGTGCCACTGCAGGTTCCCGGAGGGCAACCCCTCGAATTTTTTGAGCCGGATGCGCTCGCGCTGCCCGTCCTGACATCGGGGCAGCGGGCACAGGTGCAGGTTCCCCCCGCACCACTGTTTTATCTTTGTCAACGGCACGCGGCACTATCTGTAAGATGAAGTTCTACACCGCAGAGTTGGTTTCCGGCGAGGGGAAACTTGCTTTTGCCGGTTTAACCTGTCATGATGATTAGACCAAAGACCGCCGGTCTAGTGCTTTGCTGTGCATTTTTCGGTGAATAACCGTAAGCTGCCAGTGTTATCAGCACTGATAAGAGCAGATTCCCGTTCCAGGGATTCGCCGCCCGCGCAGGTGATGAAGAAGTGAATAGAAAACCTCCCTCAACTCTAAAAGGGACTTTTCTATATGCCTCGAAGCCCTGCGCATCGGGGCATTTTTTAGTGCTCACGATTGTGCTCTACCGGCGACCTTACAAGAATCGGAAGAAGGAACTACCATGGCGACTCAGGAAAAGATCGCTGCAGTATCCGAGCTGAAAGAACTCTTCGAAGCTTCGAACGCAGTGATCCTGACCGAATACCGCGGTCTTACTGTGACTCAGCTCAAGGAGCTGCGTCGTGCACTCGGTGCAGAGACCGAATACGCCGTGGTGAAGAACACGCTCGCTGCTATTGCGGCGAAAGAAGTTGGCATCGACGCGTTCGACGGCCAGCTTCACGGCCCCAGCGCGCTGGCATTCATCAAGGGCGACCTGATCGATGCTGCCAAGGGCCTGCGTGACTTTGCCAAGGCAAACCCCCAGCTCATCGTCAAGAGCGGCTTCTACGAAGGTGCCGCACTGACCGAAGCTGATGTGAAGCGCTACGCTGACCTCGAATCCCGCGAGGTTCTGCTGTCCAAGGTTGCTGGTGGCGCGAAGGCAGCTATTGCCCGTGTTGCTCAGGCTGTGGACGCCCTGCGCGTGAAGCTGGAAGAGCAGGAAGGCGGCGCACCCGCCGCCGAGGAGGCAGCGGACGAGGCATAAGCCGCACCGCACTCACCGCGTGAAAAACGCACCCAAAACTTTAGCCCACCCGCCGGGTGCGGCACTCAAATCTAAAACGCGGGTACATCCCGCACCTGATAGTGAAGGAGCCACACATGGCTAAGCTGTCCATCGAAGAACTCATTGCAGCTTTCAAAGAGCTCTCCCTCGTAGAGGTTTCCGAGTTCGTTAAGGCATTCGAGGAAGAGTTCGACGTTACCGCTGCAGCTCCCGTTGCAGTTGTAGCAGGCGGCGCTGGCGGCGGCGACGCTGCTGAAGAGAAGTCCGAATTCGACGTGATCCTCGAATCCGCTGGCGACAAGAAGATCGCCGTGATTAAGGAAGTTCGTGCCCTGACCTCCCTCGGCCTGAAGGAAGCAAAGGACCTCGTTGACGGCGCACCCAAGCCGATCCTCGAAGGCGCTTCCAAGGAAGACGCTGAGAAGGCTAAGGAGCAGCTTGAGGGCGCAGGCGCAACCGTTACCCTCAAGTAATCGACTTCTTCTCGATTCTTACCCCACCCGCCGGATGAGCTCCCTGACGGAGCCCGCCCGGCGGGTGGTTTTTCGTCTCTAAACCCTACAGGAAGACAGCTCGCGAGGAAACAGCTTTTTGGCACCTCAACAGCAGGGGCCGGTGTCAAGATCCGAAGATACGAAGAAGGCGCATCCTGTATGATGAGAAACGCCCGGTAAAACCCGGCAGCAGTATCCAAAGCAGCCGCCAGGCACCCGAGAAAGCCCCCCGCGAGGGCGCATGAATATCTCACGCCACTGTAAGCACGAACCCACAGAATGAGCATGACTAAACAGAATAGACCCATACTAGACACAGACGACGTGCAGCCGGTCGATGAGAGCCCCACCACCCCGTGGTCCTCTTTCGGGAAGATCACGCTCGAACCTCTGCCGGAGAACACCGCACCCTCTCAAGCCGCCGCCAAGCCGGTTACGCTGGCACCCCTCGCCCCGTACCTGCAGCGGGATTTAGCGGCCGAAGAGCAGCAGACCGTGGCCGCCTTCGGGGAATCCGTGCGCAGCGACCGGGACTACCCGAAACTGCATCTTGCCCCTCCAGTAGGGCGCTTGAACGACCCGAACGGGCTGGTATACGACGGGCGGCACTACCACGCTTTCTACCAGTACTCGCCGCTGCACCCAGAGCGCATTGTCTACTGGCGGCACGCCATAAGCGACGACCTCACTTACTGGGAGGACGCAGGCACCGCCCTAGTGCCGAACACGCGCTACGATTCGCACGGCTGCTACTCGGGCTCCTGCATCCGAGTGCCCGGCGGTTTTGAGTTCTTTTACACCGGCAACGTGAAAGACTCCCGCAATAACCGCGAAACCTACCAGATACTGGCCACCGCGGGGGAAGACGCACACCCCACCCGGCAGCTGCCTCCGCTGCTTGAGGGCCCGCATGAGGGCTATACGGCGCACTACCGCGACCCGCACGTATTTGAGCGGGACGGCCAATGGTGGATGGTCATTGGTGCCCAGAAAGACGGCAAAAAGAAGAAGCACCGCACCGGCGCTGTAGTCGTGTACACTTCGGCAGACCGCCGCAGCTGGGATTTTAAAGGCGAACTTGACTTCACCGACCCCACCGTTGAGGGGTGCTACATGTACGAATGCCCGTCTCTGCTGCAGCTGCGGGATGAGGCGACGGGCACCCTGCGGGACGTGCTGATTTTCAGCCCCCAGGGGCTGAGCCCCGAGGGGGAGAAGTACCAGAATATCTACCAGTCAGGGTACATTGTGGGCGAGCTTGACCCGCAAACCCTGCGGTTTGAGGTGCACACCCCGTTCACGGAGCTGGATGCTGGGTTCGAGTTCTACGCCCCGCAGACCGTGCACGGTACCGGCACCAGCGCGCATGATGATGCCCCGCACCCGCAGACTGTGATGATCGGCTGGTTGGGTAACGCCGAGCAGGACGACCACCCTTCGTGGGCGCACCGTTGGGTACACATGTTCACCTACCCGCGTGAGCTGCACCTGCGGGAAGGAAAAATCTACCAAACCCCAGTGCCGCATCTTGACCGGGTGCTGCCGCTTGAGTCGACGGTTGTTGACGCGGTGAAAGGTAAAGTTCCGGTGCTCAAAGACGCGGGTACCTGGCGGCTTCACGGCACCGTTGATGTTTCGGATGGTCCGGTAAAAATCCGGGTGAAAGATGCGCATGGTACGGCGTTGCGCATCACGATCGCGGAGGATTTTGCGCAGCTGGACCGTTCGGGCACCCGATACACTGAGGGCGGCACTTTACGCCGCCGTGCCCTTACCCCGAACACTGAGCGCGAGTTTGAGTTGCTGGTGGATGCCTCATCCACCGAACTGTTCGTGGGCGGTGCCGTGAGCGGGCAGGACGGGGCGGGCTCATACGAGCAGGTGTTCTCGGCCCGCACCTACTTCTCGGGCAGCAAACGTCGTGTGCGTATGGGCGGTAACGGTGAGGTGCTGCAACTGAGCTACGCAGTCCTGTAGCTCACCTACGATCCAGCCCTTATCGGCACCCCACCGGGCGAAACAGAAGCAGCCTAAATGTGGGCTGCGGTGTCGTGGTCACTGGTAACCGTGACCGCCGGGAAAGACACCCTCGCGGATGTCACTCTCACAGCGAAGGCGACGACCACCCAGGCTTAATATTTTCCGGAATATCCTGCCTGTACGAGGCGGATGAAGCGGTGGCCTGCCCCGTATAACAGGGGATAGGCCGCCGCTTTGCTGCAAACCGTAAAGTCAAGGATAAGTGGCGTATATCATATTTGCACTTTGACTGTGTGAAGGCCTTCGTTAGCATCGAAAAGAGATGTAATCACCAACACACAGGGGGATATACCATGCCACCCGAACCGTACACGATTCGTGAAGCCCGCCCCGAAGAACTCCCGGAACTCCTCGATGTGCTCGTTGAAGCGTTCACCCCAGACCCGTTTATGCGCGTACTTTTAGGAGAGGAACCCCAACCCGAGAAGATCCGCGGGCTCTTCGAGCTTCAGCTCAAAAGCCTCTACATCCCACGCGGATTCATTGATGTTGCGGTCGATAGCGACGGCGCAATCCTCGGAACCGCCCAGTGGATGCCTCCCGAAGGCCAGCAAGGAACCCTGAAACTGGAGCTGCGTGACGGGCCGAAGTACCTCAAAATACTTGGGGCCCGTGCCCTGCGGCACGTGATCGCCACCGACATCTACATTCGCAAACACCGTCCTGCCTTCGACCACTGGTACCTGCACACTATCGGTGTGCGCGCCACCGCCCAAGGGCGTGGGGTTGGCTCGGCACTGCTAGAACACGGCATCACCCGGTTTAATGGAATCGCCGCATATCTTGAGGCATCCACCCCGCGCAGCGCCACACTCTACACCCGCCACGGTTTCGTGCCCGTCGGCACCTATAAGGGAACCAGCCCGGCAGCTGGGATGATCTACCCCGCCACCATTGACGGGGTGCAGTACGACCCGCATTTAGCCGCCGCAAACGGCCTCTTATCGGCGGCATAGCGAGGAAGTAGCGAGGTCTGGTGTTCCGCTAAGAGGAGGCGGTAATGGCCCTGAGGGTACCGCCTTCGTGCAGGTGCACTGGGAAAACATCAGCCGTGGAACCCTGTTGCTTCTTATCGCTTTTATGAGGCGATGGTGTATCGTCGGGGTGGCCCTGTCTGCCCGATTCGATCGTCTGAAGCAGCCGCTGCACTGCACGCGCGGCGATCTGCTCAATCGGCTGCACCACAGTTGCAAGCTCCGGGATAAGTGCGCGTACCGTCTCGGTGCCGTCAAACCCCACCACCTGAAAATCCTGGGGGGACACACAGGTTACGGGTGCGCGCCCAGTTCAGTGTCATCGCCGCATATGTATCATTCGAGGCGAAGACAGCGTCAACACGCTCGCCTGCGGTGCTCTCCTTAAGATAACGTTCGATAAGTTCACGTTTGCGGGGCAGGGGAGTGCGGAACCCTAACTCAAGCACCTGAGGGGTCATTCCTGCGGCAGTTACCGCGTCCCGGTAGCCCGCCAGGCGAAGGTTCTGCTCGCTCACGGTTGAGGTGATATGCAGAATGTTTCTTGCCCCGGTGGCGACCAGATGCTCAACCGCCATGCGTGCACCCGCATAGTTATCCGCACGAATATTGGGGTACTTCTGTGTACCTGGGCGGTCTACTGTTACTAGCGGCGCCTGCACATGCGGCAGGTTCGCCACCACCTGCGAATGCGCGCCGGTAATAATTCCATCCACCTGGTTCGATAGCAGCATCTCAAATACTGTTCCTCCAGGTCTGGGTGGTCGTCACTATTACATAGAATCACCCGGTACCCGGCGTCCGCTAAAAAAGACTCAATCCGGTACACCATCTCCGCATAAAACGGATTAGCAACAGTTGGGAAAACCAGCCCGACCATACGGGAACGCTGACCTTTAAGGCTGCGGGCAATAGCGTTAGGGCGGTACCCCAGCTCCCGCATTGCATCGTATACTTTTTCACGAGTTCTCTGGCTCAGGTAGCCTCTATTGTTCAGTACTCGTGACACTGTGGTGGGAGAAACCCCTGCGCGTGCGGCCACATCGCCGAGTTTAGGCTTTGACACGGGTAAGTCTCCTTTGCAGTATACGTATGCAATCTTAACCGTAAAGGTTATTGTACACTTGATCCTCCGAGAGAACACCGGGTGTTCGGCTTATTCTGCGCCCGCAAAAGCACGGCGTGCTGCGGCGGAAAAGAAGGGGATGTAGCGGGCCGCCCTAAAACACCGGCAGCAGCGGCACACGATCACCCGCCGCATGCCCGCTGGCATCCGCGACCAGTAGGTGGGTGGCCTTCGACAGCCCAGAAAGCATATAGGATGCACGCCTGGGAAGCGGATGCGCCCGGCATTCACGGACTAGAGCCGGAATGAGCCGCTGCTGGGAGCTGGCGGTGAGCGCGGGAATGTCCTGGGCAATTTCAGCGGTATCAAGAGGCGGCAGCGGCAGCCCCCGCATACCCGCCAGCAGCGGCGGCAGGTAAGAGTACAAGGCCGTGTACGCTGCCAGCGGGTTACCCGGCAACCCCAGCACAATACGCCCGTCAGCTAAGCGGGCGGCGAGCGCCGGGTGCCCGGGGCGCACCTGCACCGACTCGAACAGGTAAGTTGCCTGAGCCTCGGCGAGGGTTTTACGCACCATATCCACCCCGGAGGTGCTGGAACCGCCCGTAAAAATCAGCACCTGCGCGTGGGATGTGTTCAAAAAAGTGGTGAAATCATGCCCCGTATCGGCCAGACGGGCCGAAGGCAGCGCAGCGCACCCCTGAGTTGCGAGAGTTGCCTCTAGGAAGCCGCCGAAGCATCCCGCACCTGCCCGGCCTCTGGCACACCGATAGTAATAACCTCGTTCCCAGTAAACGCGCAGCGGGCGGTAACGGGCGCTAAGACGGGGATTTCGTCGAAGCCGTTCATCCCCAAAAATGCGGCAAGGCGGGCGGTAATGAGCGTGCCGCGCTCAACCAGCAGCCTGCCTGCGGGCAGCTCGGACCCGGTGCGGCGGATATCGGCGCCATTGGCCGGGGGGATATGCCCGGAAGCCATTGTCACGGTGGTGATACCTCCTACCGTGTTCAGTGTGGTGTGTTCTTCCCGCACAATGGCCTGCGCCCCGCGGGGCAGCAGCCCGCCGGTGAGGATGGGGGTGGCCTGCCCCGGCTCAATCGCCACTGTCAGGCGGTGAATATTAACGCGCTCGTCGTCGGGATATTCGGGGGTGACAAGCAGCCAGGGCGGGGTGCCGGATACGGCGTACCCGTCCATTGCTGAGGAATCATAGTGGGGTACGTCCATAAGTGAGTACACATCATCGGCTGTGTAACGCCCGATGGCGGCTTTGGGGGGCAGGGCCTCAACATCGGTACCCGCCGTGCACGTGAGCCCGGCGGCGTGCAGGTTTTTACGTGCCTGCTCCCAGGCAACGGCGGGAGGATGGTGGTGCGGCATGGGCGGGTACCTCAGTTTCTAGCGGGGGTGGTTCGGATGCGGTGCGCGGTTATGGAAGTTCTAGTAGCTGCTCCACTGCGGGGAGTCGAAGCCTAACGCCCGCGCCTGCTCCCAGGTGTCCACGTCGGCGGTGTGGGCGGGGCTGAGCTCTACCTCTTGGGGGTGCAGCTGTTTGAGGAACGAGCGCACGGAGGCATTAGTGCTCCCCGCCGAAAACACCTGCCGTAGCGGCGCATAGCGGTATATCCCAACCAGAGGCTGGTAGACGCCGTCACAGATGCCCCAGAAACCGGTTTCGTGCCCGGCGGCGGCCCCCGCATGCTCGGCAAGCAAACTTACCGCCGGGGCGATATTGGGGGTGTCTACCCCCAGGATGATGCACCAGGTGGGGGCCGGGCGGCCGATCCCTGAATAGTGCTGGGCTAGCTTTTCGGCTCCGGCGTGGATAGCGGCAGCTGGCCCGGAATACGGCGGGTCTTCACGGGTGAGGAGCACATCGTTGGGCACCGGCAGGGTTTCGGGGCCTACAACCACGCAGGCATCGGCTTGAGAAACCGCCAGGAGGGCCCGGTCTAGAAGGGTGTGCGTGCCGTTTGAGAGGCCAGCTTTGGGGGTGTTCCCCAGGCGGGAAGATTTTCCTCCGGCAACAATAATGGCGCAGAAACCCGGTGTGTGCATACGTAACCCCTCATTGTGTGGTTCGGTAAGCCGCAACGGCTACAGTAAGTGTACCGGCGCGGTGTGCGCTTGTGAATATTGTGGCATCCCTGCTGCTGCCGTACAGAACGCTTTAGTTAATAGTTGAGTGCCCTTAATAGGAACCTGCGGGTGGCGCCTGAGGCGGGGTGGAGGAGACCCGGTTTAGCCGCCCGCGAAGGGGGGAAGCACATCCACGCGGGTTTCTTCGGTGAGAGGCGCCTCGTGCTCTGAGCGCACCCCGTCGAGCAGGAAAGAGCACTGCTGCATCACCTGCGCCAACGTCAGCCCGGAGGCGGTGGTTCCCGTGTAGCGGTCTCCCAGCTCCTGAACGAGCGCCCCGAGGGTGGGGGAAGCGAGGTCGCTGAGCGTAATGTTCACCTGATCCACGCCAGCTGCCGCGCATGCGGCCGCATAAAACCTGACAATCACTGGTTACCCCCCGATCGCGCTCATGGAGCGGCTTGCCTGAGCGAACTCTTCAATATCGAAATCGGCGTCTTCCTTGCCGTGGGCGCGCGGTTTAAACCACATGCCCTCACGCCAGCGCAGCGCCAGCTCTTTATCGGATGCCCCCGAACGCAGCAGCTGCAGCAGATCGGTCTCGGAATCCGAAAACAGGCAGGAACGGATTTTACCGTCGGCGGTGAGCCTGGTGCGGGTGCACGCCCCGCAGAATGATTCGGTGACCGAGGCGATAATACCTACCCGCCCCAGGGATGCTGTGCCGTCGGCGGGTACCCCGTCGGTGAGGGCGGTACCGTGCGGGTACACCTCCCACAGGGCAGCGGGGGAGTCACCGCGTTCTTCAGACACCGGCCCGAGCGTGAACTCTTCAGCGAGCATGGTGCGTATCTGTGCGGCGGTAATAGTGCCTTCACGCGTCCACCGGTTATCAGCATCCAGAGGCATCTGCTCAATAAACCGCAGCTGGTAGCCGCCCGCTAAGGCCCACTTCAGCAGCTGCGGGGCCTGCGTATCGTTCAGCCCGGGCATGAGCACCGCGTTAATCTTAATCGGGTGCAGCCCGGCCGCCGCTGCACCATCAATGCCACGCAGTACGGCGTCGAGCTTATCGCGGCGGGTCAGCTCAGCGAACGTTTCTGGGGCAGATCGTGTCAAGGGAGACATTGATGCGGGCCAGCCCGGCTTTTGCCAGCGCCTCGGCGCGTTTTTCCAGCCCGATGCCGTTCGTAGTGATCGCTAGGGGCACCTGCGGGTGCATGGCGTGAATCAGTCCAATAATATCCACCAGGTCGGCGCGAACCAGCGGCTCACCGCCGGTGAACCGGATCTCCTCAACACCGAGCTCACGGATCGCTATATCGGCTAACCGCGCAATCTCGTCGGCGGTGAGCAGATCGTTCTTAGGGGAGCCACTGCAGCCCCTCGGCTGGCATGCAATAAATGCAACGAAGATTACATTTATCTGTCAAAGAAATACGCAGGTCGGTGGCGATACGACCCCAGCGGTCTAAGAGCGGACCGCTGTTCTTAATATTCGCCGGTTTACGCCGCTTAATATCCGGGGCCTGGATTTTTTGAGGCGTCACAAAACCGGCTGTCTCACCCTCAGCAGAAGCTAAGGTGTGTAACACGGGGCCAGCGATTAGCTGAGACCGGCCCGAACCGGGTGTGTAAGCCATTGGAACCTTCATAGAAAATATGCATACTAAAAGCGACAATATACATTATTCCATGTTTTGGGTAATCACCGATAGTGCCCCAAGGGTAAGTTACATCCCCAAAGCAGCGCACACGCACACACCCTAAGAACATGGAGACACCTCGCATTGTATCCACTCACTTCAATTCATCCAACCGCAAAGGAAGAACACGTATGAAGAACTCCCTCAAAGCCGTAGGCGTCGGCGCAGCACTGGCTGCTTCTCTAACACTGGCCGGATGCGGCTCCAACGCGAACTCCTCATCAAGCGCCTCAGCTAACTCTTCAGCCGCTGGCTCCGTTTCGGGCGAGGTGAAGGTGTTCGCCGCAGCATCTCTGCGCAACGCCGGGAAAGACCTGGAAGCTGCTTTCAAGAAGGCGCACCCGAACGTGAACTTCAGCTTCACTTATGAGGGCTCTTCCAAGCTGGTGCAGAAGATTGAGCAGGGTGAGGATGCCGATCTCCTCATCACCGCCGATAAGAAGAACATGGACAAGGCCGCCAAGCTCGACGAGTTCAAAGGCTCCAAGAGCGAGGTTATTGCAACCAATAAGCTGGTACTGGTCACCGCCGACGGCAACCCCGGTAAGATCAACTCCATCGACGATCTGAAGAACACCAACGGCACCGTGGCCATCTGCAAGGAAGATGTACCCTGCGGCACCCTGGCCCATAAGGAACTCAAGGACCACAATATTGAGCTGAAGAACGCCACCAACGAGTCGAATGTGGCCGCAGTGACCACCAAGGTCACCTCCGGTAGTGCCGATGCGGGCTTCATCTACACCACCGACCTTGCCGCCGCTAAGAAAGACGGCAAGAACCTCGGCTCCGTAGACCTGCCCGATGTGGAGAAGAACGAGTACCCCTCAGCACTGACCTCAAAGGGTAACTCCTCCGAAGCCGCCAAGAAGTTTAACGAGTGGCTCACCACCGACGAGGCCCAGAAAATCCTTAAGGAGCACGGCTTCGAATCCGCTCGATAATTAACCTGCAGCCGCACCCGTTGCGGGCGCTATCCCACAGTTGGCGCCCGCAACAGCTGTATCGTAGAACCCCAGTAAGTAACACCCACACAGGAGTGACCACGTGAAAAAACGCACCACCTTCAGCGTCGTACCGTGGTATTTCACCATCCCCTCCCTCATCGGGTTAGCTCTTATTCTGGGGCCGCTGCTGGGGCTGCTGTACAACATCCCCTGGATGGGTCTGCACGAAATTATTGATGAAGAGGTGGCCGGAGCCACCCAGCTCTCACTGGTTACCGCCAGCATCTCAACCCTTATCTGCGGTGTAATTGGTGCCCCGCTGGCGCTCACACTCTGCAAAGTACTTGACCGCTCCCGCCTGCGCGGCGCCGGGAGCCTGCTCTACGCCATTATCTACACGCCCATTATTTTCTCTCCCGTTGTTTCGGGCCTGGGGCTGCTTTTCTTCTGGGGCCGCAAAGGCATCATAGGGGCGGCCCTGTACGATGCCGGAATCAAAATCACCTTCACCACCACCGCCGTCATTATTGCCCAAGTTTTTGTGGCCCTACCGTTCTTCGTTGCCAGCGCCGTCACCACCCTGCAAGCCATCCCCCGAGAATACGAGGAAATTGCCGAAGTCGAAGGGCGCAAAAGCATCAGAAATCACCTACCGGGTGCTGCTGCCACTGGCTGCGCCCGGCATCGCCACCGGGTTCCTGCTCTCCTTCGCCAGGGCACTGGGAGAATTCGGTGCCACCGTCACCTTCGCAGGAAACGTCAAAGGCAAAACCGAGACCATCCCGCTGAGCATTGATCTGGCCATTAGCGGCGGCAATATGTCTGGCGCTCTGGGAAGCGCCCTCATGCTCATCAGCCTGTACGTGTGCATCTTTGGCCTGCTCGGCCTATTCTCAGTGGTGAAGAACCTGCGTGCCAAAGCCTCTTACAATAGCTAGTAGATAATTTATTACCGTTTGGGAGTACAGATGCACAAGCCCCAGTTCGATGGCACCCCCAGCACCGAAGAGTATCGCGCCTATCTGGCGCTTCTGCTGCGTGATACCTTTATTGGCCGAGCCGAAAACCTGCCGCTGGCGCGTGCTACCAACCGCATCCTCGCTCAGGACGTGCTGGCTAGGCTTGATGTACCGAGTTTCGATAACTCCCAGATGGATGGTTACGCCCTAACCGCCGAGGGTGCCAGCCGTGAGAACCGCATCTTTACGGTGGGGCGTGAAATCCCGGCGGGGCGGCCGCTGCAGCGTTCGCGCGCATCCGACGATTTAACCTACCCGATTATGACCGGTGCCCCCATTCCTAAGGGGTATGTGGCGGTGGTTCCGGTTGAGCATTCTGAGCGCATCGAATATCCCGACGTACCCGAATCTTTCGGGCGTCCCAGCGAAAAAATTAGGCTCCCTCAGGCGCCCAAAGGGCAGTTTATACGTCGCCGTGGCGAAGACGTGGTAGCCGGGCAGGTTCTTGCGCGCGCTGGCGAGCGTGTGACCCCCGCGCTGCTGGGTACACTGGCCGCGCAGGGGTACACCCGCGTGACGGTGGCCTGCGGACCGCGCGTGCTGGTGTGCACCGGCGGCGACGAGTTCGCCCCACTCTCACCGAAGACGGCGACGATACGGCCACCGACCTCGCCTACGGCCAGATTTATGATGCGAACGGCCCCATGCTCACCTCAATGCTGGTCGAAGACGGCGCCGTGGTGCGGCGCATCTCGATTGGGGATGACCCGGAGCTTCTGATTGAGCATTTGCGGGAAGAATATGAGACTTTCGCACCGGATATTATTATTACCTCCGGCGGGATCAGCCACGGCAAATACGAAGTGGTGCGCAATGCCATCGCTATAGCACCGTCTTTGGGGCTGCCAATTCCGCTCAGTTGGTTCGGCCATGTGAGCCAGCAGCCCGGCGGGCCACAGGGCGTGAACGTGCTGGATTTCAACGGGCACCGTCTGCCCATGATTTCTTTCCCCGGCAACCCCGTCAGTACCCTTATTTCCTATGTGCTGATGCTTCGCCCCTACCTGCGTGCGGGCGGCCCCTACGGCACCCCGCACGAGGTGGCCTCGCGCATGGCAACTCTCGACAATGCCCCGCGCGGCGTGCTCGTCATTGACAAACCGCTGACGGCACCGGCCAATAAACGCCAATTTGCGCGGGAACCTGACGATGGTTGAATCCGAACCGGGAACCTACCAGGTGGAGCTATACCCCGATGTTTTGCCCGGATCGCATCTGCTGCATCACGCTGCGACCGCCGATGTGCTCATCGAGCTGGCGCCGGGCACCACGTACACCGGGGGAGAAGCGGTGCGGTACCACCGTATCCGGCTTACAGATAACTGAACGTGGCTGAACCCTCACCCCAACGCAGACCTTAAGGACATACCGTGACCGAGAAGAATCTTCACCCCGATGCGGCACAGCCAGCCCAAGACTTGACTCATGTGCGCGCCGACGGGTCGGCCCATATGGTTGATGTGACGATGAAAGACGTCACCACACGCACGGCGCTCGCTGAGGGAACCGTGCACACTCGCGCCGATGTGATCGCCAAGATTTTTGATGCCGACTTACCTAAGGGCGATGCCCTGCCGGTTGCACGTGTGGCCGGTATTATGGGCGCTAAACGCACCCCGGATATTATTCCGCTGTGCCACCCGTTGCCCCTGGGTAAAATTACCCTGGATTTTGAACGTGGCGAGGATTCTGTGCGCATTGTGGCTTCGGTGAAAACCCGGGGCGTTACCGGGGTTGAAATGGAGGCGCTGACCGCGGTCTCCACCGCGGCGCTGACGATTTTCGACATGATTAAAGCGGTCGATAAATACGCCGTGATCAGCAATATTCGGGTACTAGAGAAATCCGGCGGAAAATCCGGCGACTGGGCTGTAACAGATCGGTAAACCCGCCGCATCACCACACTAGTAACCACTCTATAAGGAGGGCACACCATGAGTGCAGAAGAAATCCAGCTTCCCGAGAATCTGACCGGGCTTGTTATTGTGGCATCTACTCGCGCCGCCCGTGGTATCTATGAGGATAAATCGGGTCCTATCGCGGTCGAGTGGCTGCGTTCGCGCGGGTTCGACACCCCGGACGCCGTCGTGATCGAAGACCGGCAGATTATCGACTACTTCAACACCCTCATTGCCGATGGGAAGAAGAATAATAACCTGCCCACGTTTATTCTCACCAGCGGCGGTACCGGGCTGAACACGGACGATCAGACCGTGGAGGCGGTACGCCCGCATCTGGATAAGGAAATCCCCGGAATCATGCATGCTTTCTGGGCGAACGGCCTGCAGAACGTATCTTCCGCAGTGCTCTCACGCGGGGTTGCGGGCGTGATCGATAAAACCTTCGTGATGACTCTGCCTGGGTCGCGCGGCGGAGTTAAAGATGGAGTGAAAACCCTAGACCCACTCGTGGAACATATTTGCCGCCAGATGGAGGACTACCATGACCACTAAGCCGCAGGGGCTCGACCACAGCGGGGCGCACGGTGCTGAGCCCACCGGTTCGGTTGTCATTTTCACCGATATTACCGAGGAAGCCCTAGAGCCGCTTGCCAACGCCGCGAAGGCTCAGGTCATGACAGAGGCCATGGGCGCCCTTGTTGTATTCGACGGCATTGTACGCAACCATGATCACGGCAGCGCGGTGCGCGGGCTGTCTATAGTGCGCATCCGCAGGCGAAAGAATATATTGCGCGTGTTGTGCAGTCTGTAGCGGATGAGCTGGAGGGGGTTCGTCTGTGGGCGGTTCACCGCGTCGGTCCCATCGCTATAGGAGAGTCCGCGCTGACCGTGCTTGCCGCTGCAGCACATCGTGGGCGAGCCTTCGAGGCCTGCGAGGCGGTGGCCGACCGTGTGAAAGCCCAGGTTCCCATTTGGAAAGAACAGGAGCTGACGGACGGCAGCACCGAATGGGTGGGCATAGACACCTAGAAACTCAACACGTATTTCCGCGAAAGACACTATTAGGATGAGCTTTATCCCAGACCCCGAAACCGCGCCGGAGCCCTCGACCCGGTTGAGCGCGGCTGAACGCGCCTTCTACGCGCGTCAGCTGATTCTGCCCGAAATCGGCATGGCGGGGCAGCTGAAGCTGAAGGCGGCACGGGTTGCTGTACTCGGTGCCGGTGGGCTTGGTGCCCCCGCCCTGCTCTATCTTGCGGGAGCCGGGGTGGGCGAGATTATCATCATCGACGATGACTCCATTGAGATCTCAAACTGCACCGGCAGGTCATCCACAGCTACGCACGGGCGGGAAACTCGAAGGCAGAATCGGCTGCCGAAACGATGCGCGCGCTCAACCCCTTCATCACGGTGACCGTTATCCGCGAACGCCTCACCGACAGTAATGCTTTGACTCTCCTCACTGGCACGGATGCGGTGCTTGATGGCAGCGATAACTTTGAGGCTCGCTACGCGGTTTCGGCTGCGGTACAACAGTTGGGCATCCCGCATATTTGGGCGGCAATCCTGGGTTTCGACGCACAACTCAGTGTCTTTTGGCCCGGCCGCGGTCCAGTCTACGAAGACCTCTACCCGCAAGCCCCTGCGCCGGGAAGCGTCCCTTCGTGCAGTACCGCCGGGATTATCGGAGCGCTCGCCGGGGTAGTGGGCTCAGCGATGGCGATGGAGACTATTAAAGTCATCACAGGTTCCGGAAAACCACTTGTTGGTGAGGTTGGCCTATACTCGGGGTTAAGTGGGGAGTGGAAATATATACCTCTGTTAGCTAACACGCAAGCTCTGCCTCAGAAAAACGCCGAATCTCACTCTGAGAGGAGGAAAGAGCCCGAAAATCGCGTAACATTTCGTAACAATTTGGTTTTTTTGGACACAGTTTCCGAAGACAGCACCCGGTCGGATATTAGTGCAGCGGAGCTTCAAGACGTCATATCCCGTCAAAAAGTTGTTGTGATTGATGTGCGCGAACGGGTCGAATTTGAGGCCTACGCGATCGATAATGCCGTGAATTTTCCCCTGACCGACATCCTCTCGCGGGCCCGTGAGGGCTCACTTTCCGCTAAACTACGCGAAAAAATTGCCCCTGAAACAAACTTGGTGGTTATTTACTGCACCGGATACACCCGATCCGTTGAAGCTGCCCGTGAAATTACCCCTCTCACACAGGCTCCAGTTCGCATTCTATCGGGTGGTATTTCGAGCTGGCTTACGGTCTGAATAACCCTATGAATTCCCTCGATTAGATAAGATTTTTTTATATCGTATTTCGGGTACCAAATTTACGATATATTGGCTATATGGAACAAGCATCACAGACCAAGGGCCCAGATGGCCCCCTTACCGATCAACTGATTAAATTCGGTAAGTTCTTCTCCCGTTGGGATGAAACAGATGACGGCCGTGCAGTTTTTCCGTGAAGGTGGCCGTAAAGGTGACGCCTTCTACCGTGACCGTTGGAGCCACGATAAAGAAGTTCGCTCAACCCACGGGGTGAACTGCACCGGTTCCTGCTCTTGGAAGGTGTATGTCAAAGACGGCATTATCACCTGGGAAGCGCAGGAAACTGACTATCCCACAGTCGGTCCCGATCGTCCCGAATATGAGCCCCGCGGGTGCCCCCGTGGCGCAGCCTTCTCGTGGTACACGTACTCGCCGACCCGCGTGAAATACCCCTATGTGCGCGGTCTGCTGCTCGAAATGTACCGTGAGGCGAAGGCGCTTTACGGCGACCCAGTGGAAGCATTCCACTCCATCGTCTCCGACCCTGTTAAACGCAACCGCTACATTAGTGCACGCGGTAAAGGCGGTTTGGTGCGCTCCACCTGGGCTGAAGCACTCGAACTTGTTGCGGCCGCTCATGTGCACACCATTAAGTACTACGGGCCCGACCGCTGCACCGGCTTCACCCCGATTCCTGCAATGTCGATGGTCTCCTTCAGTGCTGGCGTGCGTTTCATCCAGCTTATTGGCGGCGTGATGACCAGCTTCTACGACTGGTACGCCGACCTTCCCGTGGCCTCCCCGCAGGTCTTTGGCGATCAGACCGACGTGCCTGAATCCGGTGACTGGTGGGATGCTTCCTACCTGATCATGTGGGGTTCGAACATTCCCGTGACCCGTACCCCGGATGCCCACTGGGTTGCCGAGGTGCGTTACCGCGGCACCAAGGTTGTCTCGGTTAGCCCCGACTACGCCGACAACACCAAGTTCGCTGATGAATGGCTGCCCGCACAGGCAGGCACCGACGCGGCGCTGGCTATGGCGATGGGTCACGTCATTCTTAAGGAAAACTATGTGGATCAGCGCGTGGAGTTCTTTGAGGACTTCGCACTGACCTACACGGATCTTCCTTTCTTGGTTACCCTCGAAACTCGTGAAGACGGTACCAAGGTGCCCTCCAAGTTCCTGACCGCTGCGTCGCTGGCGGGGGAGAAGCACCAGGAGAACGCCGCCTTCAAGACCGCCATGATGGACCGCGAAACCGGTGAGGTTTTCATTCCCAATGGCACCATGGGGCATCGTTACTCTGAGTCTGATCAGGGTAACTGGAACCTTGAACTGGATGGCCGCAAACCCATTCTGTCGATCCGCGATCTGCCCCAGGGTGAGGCTGCAGCGGTCGAGATTAAACTTCCCACCTTCGATAACCCCAAGGGCCACGGCGATATTATTACCCGTGGTGTGCCCGTCAGCTACGTTGAGGGCCAGGAAGTTACCACCGTCTTCGACCTGATGCTCGCTACCTACGGTATTGGGCGCCCCGGGCTGCCCGGTGAATGGGCCTCGGGCTACGACGACTGGTCGATCCAGAACACCCCGGCATGGCAGGAGCAGATTACTTCGGTTCCGCCGGAGGCCGTAATCCGCGTGGCACGCGAGTTTGCGCAGAACGCTATCGACTCGCACGGTCGTTCCATGATCATCTTCGGCGCTGGTATTTGCCAGTGGTACCACGCAGATACCACCTACCGCGCTATTTTGGCTCTGCTGAACCTGACCGGGTGCCAGGGCCGTAACGGCGGCGGCTGGGCCCACTATGTGGGTCAGGAGAAGGCGCGTCCGCTCACCGGTTTGACCAATATGGCGAACGCTCTGGACTGGAGCCGCCCGCCGCGTCACATGATCGGCACCGGCTTCTGGTACATGCACACCGACCAGTTCCGTCAGGACGGTTACTCCACCGACTACCTGCAGTCCCCCCTCGGTAAGGGCGAGCTGAAGAACGTACACACCGCAGACGTGGTGGCCCGCTCTGTCCGTATGGGCTGGATGCCGTTCTACCCGCAGTTCCCCGAGAACTCCCTCGACTTGGCTGATAAAGCTGAAGAGGCAGTGGCACGGGGTGAGGCGAAGGACAACGCCGACTACTTGGCTCAGCGTCTGAACTCCGGTGATTTGGAGTTCTCGGTTGAAGACGTGGACAACCCCGTGAACTGGCCGCGTACCCTAATGCTGTGGCGCTCGAACCTGTTCGGCTCATCCGCTAAGGGCGAGAGCTACTTCCTCAAGCACCTTGTGGGCAGCATGGACAACGTGCAGGGTGCCGACCACGAGGAATCCATTCCGCGTGAGGTCAAGTGGTACCAGGATGCCCCGCAGGGCAAGCTGGATCTGTTGGTCACCTCGGATTTCCGTATGACCACCACGACTCTGCTCTCGGATGTGGTGTTCCCCACCGCTACCTGGTACGAGAAGTACGATATCTCCTCGACCGATATGCACCCCTTCCTGCACGCGTTCTCACCCGCGATTGACCCGCCGTGGGAGGCAAAGACTGACCACGAGACCTTCAAAGCTCTCGCATATGAGTTCACACGTCAGGCGAAGAAGCACCTGGGTACCCGTAAAGACATTGTGTCGGTTCCGCTGCTGCATGACACTCCGGGTCAGATTAAGCAGCCTGGCGGCCATGCCCCCGACTGGAAGAACAACCCCGATATGGTGGGCGTTCCCGGCATGAACATGCCGAACTTTATGACTGTCGAACGCGACTATGGCGCTATGTACGATATGTACACCTCCGTGGGTCCGCTCTTTGACAAGGTCGGTGCCACCACCAAATACGTGACGTACGATCTGAAGGACGAAGTCGCTCAGATGGCGAAAGAATTTGGTGTGATGGACTCCGGTAAGGGCGCGGGTCGTCCTGCACTGGATACCGATGTGAAGATCGCTGAGTCTATTCTGCGTATCTCCGGTACGTCCAACGGTCAGGTGGCTCTTAAAGGCTTCAAGGAGCTTGAGAAGCAGACCGGCCTGCACTTGGTGGACCTTGCCGAAGGTAACGAGGAACGGAAAATTACCTTCCCCATGACCCAGGCATCCCCGCAGCCGGTGATGACCTCCCCCGAATGGTCCGGTTCGGAAACCGGTGGTCGTCGCTACGCGCCGTTCACTGTGAACATCGAGAAGAAGAAGCCATTCCATACCCTCACCGGTCGTATGCACTTCTTCCTGGATCACGACTGGATGCACGAGATGGGTGAGGCAACCCCGATTTACCGTCCGCCGCTGGATATGACCGGGCTCTTCAAAGAACCCGAGATTGGTGCTACCGACGGTGTTTCGGTTGCGGTGCGCTACCTGACCCCGCACAATAAGTGGGCTATCCACTCCCAGTACTTCGATAACCAGCATATGCTGACCCTGTTCCGCGGCGGTCAGACTGCCTGGATGAGCCCCCAGGATGCCGAGAAGATCGGCGTCAAGGACGGCGAATGGATCGAATGCGTGAACACCAACGGTGTGTTTGTGGGTCGTGCGGTTGTCTCCCACCGTATGCCTGAGGGTGTGTGCTACGTGCACCACGCCCAGGAGCGTATGATGACGCCGAAGACCGAAACCACGGGCAAACGCGGCGGTATTCACAACTCGATGACCCGTATCCTGCTCAAGCCGACCCACATGATCGGCGGCTACGCCCACCAGGCGTTTGCCTTCAACTATCTCGGACCGACCGGCAACCAGCGTGACATTGTCTCGTACATTCGCCGTCGCAAGTCGCAGGAGGTTACATTCTAATGCGTGTTATGGCCCAAGTTGCTATGGTGATGGCGCTTGATAAATGCATCGGCTGCCACACCTGCTCCGTGACCTGTAAACAGGCATGGACAAACCGTGCCGGTACCGAGTACGTGTGGTTCAACAATGTTGAAACCCGCCCCGGTCAGGGGTACCCGCGTCGGTACGAGGACCAGGAGAAGTGGAAGGGCGGCTGGGTACTGAATAAGCGCGGCCGTCTGGAGCTCAAGAGCGGTAACCGCTTCCAGAAGCTCTTCTCCATCTTCGCCTCGCCGATTCAGCCTGAGCTGACCGACTACTACGAGCCGTGGACCTACGACTACCAGAACCTGACCACCGCGCCTCTGGGTGATGACTTCCCGGCAGCGAAACCTGTTTCGCTGATCACCGGTAAAGACACCAAGATTCAGTGGGGTCTGAACTGGGACGATAACTTAGGTGGTGCCCCCGAGCACGGCCACCTCGACCCGCTGGTTGAGAAGGTGCGCAAGAAGGCAGAGGACAAGATTAAGTTCGAGTTCGAGCAGACCTTCATGTTCTACCTGCCGCGTATCTGCGAGCACTGCCTGAACCCGTCCTGCATGGCGGCATGCCCCTCCGGCGCTATCTACAAGCGTGCCGAAGACGGTATTGTTCTGGTTGACCAGGACCGCTGCCGCGGTTGGCGCCAGTGCATCACCGGCTGCCCCTACAAGAAGGTGTACTTCAACCACAAGACCGGTAAGGCCGAGAAGTGCACATTCTGCTACCCCCGTCTTGAGGCTGGTATCCCCACCGTATGCGCCGAGACCTGCGTGGGTCGTATGCGTTATATCGGTATCTTCCTCTACGATGCAGACCGTGTGACCGAAGCAGCCTCCGTACCGGACGAGAAAGACCTGTACGAGGCACAGCTTTCGCTGATGCTTGACCCGCACGATCCGCGTGTGATTGAGCAGGCTCGCGCAAACGGCATTCCGGATGCCTGGGTTACTGCCGCTCAGAACTCCCCGGTGTATAAGCTGGCGAAAGAGTGGAAGGTGGCTCTGCCGCTGCACCCCGAATACCGCACCATGCCGATGGTTTGGTACGTGCCGCCGCTGTCGCCGATCGTGGATCTGCTCAAAGGACCAGGGCCACGACGCTGAGAGCAGCCAGAACCTGTTCGGTGCGATTGAAGCACTGCGCATCCCGGTTGAATACCTGGCTGAGCTGTTCACTGCGGGCGACACCGAAGTGGTCACCTTTGTGCTCAAGCGCCTGGCTGCGATGCGCGCCTACATGCGTGACATCACCTTGGGCGGCGAAGGCAACGAAGAGATCGCAAATTCGGTGGGCATGACCGGTGCGCAGATGTACGAGATGTACCGTCTCATGGCGATCGCCAAATACAACGAGCGCTACGTGATTCCGCGTGCCCACATGGAAGATGCCCACAACCTTGAAGAGATGGGATGCTCCCTGAGCGTAGACGGCGGTCCCGGCATGTACGGTGACGCCTTCAATGACATGGAGGGTCGCCCCACTCCGGTGTCCACGAGCGTGTATGAGAACTCAAATAAGGTGAGTCTCTTCAGCTGGGACGGCAATTCCCGCCCCGACGGCCTCTTCCCGAACACCACCGGAAAGAAGTAGGTAAGTGGCTGGTTTCTTCTCCAGGCTCATGGGTACAGCCGGGTCCGAGGATAAAACCTCGGATCCGGCGCACCCCGCGCAGGATAATATCGACCCTTTTGACCGGGACTTCGGTCCCGGGCAGGATCGGGATTCGGTCATCTACCAGGTCAGCGGCATGCTCTTGGGTTACCCCAGCGAGGAGCTAGTGCAAACCCTTCCCGAACTTATCCGCTTGGCGCAGGCCACTGAGGATGACGAGTTCACCCAGGCCGTGCAGACCGTCGCTAACTGGATGACCGCACAAGATTTGGAAGATGTTCAGAGCGAGTACGTGCAGGAGTATGACCTTTCCCGCCGCCACGCTCTGCACCTTTCCTATTGGACGGATGGCGACACCCGCCGCCGCGGTGAGACCCTGCTCAAGTTTAAGCAGATGTACCGCGACTCGGGAATGTTTACTCAGCTCAATGGGGAACTGCCCGACTACCTGCCGCTGGTGCTGGAATTCGCCGCTCTTGTGGATCGTACAAAAGGGCGTGCCGCGTTACAGGCGTACCGCCCTTCTTTGGAGCTTCTGCGTCTGTCCCTGAAAGACGGAAACCTGCCCCACTATGGGCTTTTGCACAGTATCTGCGGCACCCTGCCGGGCGTCTCTCCCGAGACCCAGGAGCAGGTGCAGCAGATGGCAGGGTACGGACCGCCCGTTGAGACCGTTGGTCTTTCCGGGTACGCCGACCCCCGCATCGCCCAAGCTAATCCTAATAACCCTTAAACCCCTCGATAGGAGTACATCGTGTACGCACTCGCATCTGAGCATGCAGCCCATGGGGTGCCTGTGCCTGTTGGCGAGCCGGGGATTGTTGATATCCTCTTGTGGGGCGTGCTTCCCTACGTCACCATTCTTATCCTGATCGGTGGCACCATTTGGCGTTACCGCACCGATCAGTTCAGCTGGACCACACGTTCTTCGCAGATTTACGAATCGAAGATGCTGCGTTTGGGTTCGCCCTTGTTCCACTACGGCCTAGCCGCCGTGTTCATGGGACACGTGGGCGGTCTTGTGGTCCCGAAGATGCTCACGGATTATGTGGTGGATGATCACACCTACCACATTGTTGCATTGGTGGGCGGCTCGGCTGCCGCTCTAGCCACCATTGCCGGTTTGGCACTGCTGCTGTGGCGCCGCCGCAATAACGCCCAGGTGTTCACCGCAACCACTGCGAACGATAAATTCATGTACTTCGTGCTGGTGGCCGTGATTCTGGCCGGTACCGCCGCGACCCTGTTCTCGGCAATTAATCCTTCCGGCGGCCTGCCGCCGGTTAACGGGCACGAAGTGGAGTTCAACTACCGCACCTCCATCGCGGTATGGTTCCGTTCCATCTTCTACTTCCACCCGGAGGTGGCGCTGATGGTCAACGTGCCGCTATCCTTCAAGATTCATATTATTGCGGCCATGGTGCTGTTCATCATCTGGCCGTTCACTCGCCTGGTGCACGCGCTGACTATGCCGCTGCACTACCTGTTCCGCCCGTACACCATCTACCGTTCCCGCGGTGGGGAGCGTGTGTGGGCGCACGCCGTGGTTGGGATCCGATCGGTACTCATGACCGTGAAGATGTCTTCCGCCGATAAGTAAACACACAATCATAATGAGGAAACATGAGCGCTCCCGCTGCTGAGAGTTACGACCTGAAAAAAGGTCAGCTGTTTAATCTGCTGTTGATTACCTTCGCCTCGACCGTCGGGTTCTGGGCGTGGACAATCGTCGGTCCGTTAGCTAAGTACTACGCTAAACCGGAACAGATGAACCTAAACCCGGGCACCACCAGTTTGCTGGTTGCCATGCCGATCTTTATTGGTGCAGTCGGGCGTATCCCGATCGGTGGTCTGACCGATAAGTACGGCGGGCGCATCATGATGAGCCTGGTGCTTGCTGTGAGCACCCCGCTGGTGCTTTTGGTCGGTCTTGCCGGTTCGATGAAGTCCTTCCCCCTGATGCTGGTCTTCTCGTTCCTGCTCGGTATTGCCGGTACCGTGTTCGCAGTGGGTATCCCGTTCAGTGCAGCTTGGTACCCGCCCGCGCGTAAAGGCTTCGCAACCGGCGTGTTCGGTGCAGGCATGGTCGGTACCGCACTGTCGGCCTTCTTCACTCCGCGTCTGCTGTCTCTCGTGGGCTACATGAACACCCACTACATGATCGCTGGCCTGTGCGCAGTGACCGCCACCATCTCATTCTTGTTTCTGCGTGATTCACCGGCGACCGCTAACCGCGAGGTTACCCCGCTGATGCCGAAGATCATTCGGGCGTTCAAGGTGAAGTCCACCTGGCAGCTGTGTTTCCTTTATTCTGTGGTGTTCGGCGGCTTCGTGGCGTTCTCGAACTACCTGCCGACCTACCTGAACAATATCTACAACTTCGACGCTGAGGCTGCTGGTGCTCGTGCCGCAGGTTTCGCGGCGGCTGCCGTGGTCGCTCGTCCCTTCGGCGGTATCTTGGCTGACAAGTTCGGCCCGAAGATCATTACCTTCATTGCCTTGGGCGGCGTATCGGCTTTGGCATTGGTTACCGCATTCCAGCCGGACGCCGAGCACGTTTATGGCCCCATCTTCTTGGCGATGGCAGCTCTGCTGGGCTTGGGCTCCGGCTCGGTCTTCGGCTGGGTTGGCCGCGCGGCTGACCCGAAGAACGTGGGTGCGGTTTCTGGTGTGATCGCTGCTGCTGGTGCTTTGGGCGGGTTCTTCCCGCCGCTGGTGATGGGCGCAACCTACGATGCCGCACATCGTAACTACTTCGTTGGCCTAACCCTGTTGGCTGTAACCGCGGCCTTGGCCTTCGCCTCGGCATTCTTCGTCAAGCACGGAGGCAAGCCGGAGCATCATAAGGCTTAGGTTGTTGCGAAACAGTAGCTGAGTTTTTCACTCAACTGTTTGTTCCACGGCTCTGGTCGTTCCCCACCCTGGTGGGGAACGACCAGAGCTTTTTCTGTGGGTTTCAAATCGTAAAACAACAAACTTATGGGGCGACAGTCACAATAACCCATAAATTTCGTATAAAATATGCATATATTCAGTGTGGGTTTTAGTAGACAACGCAACACCGATACACCAACGAGGAACCATGGAAGCTTCTGAAGTGAAACATGCTGACCTGAAGAAAGGGCAGCTGCGTAACCTGCTGGTGGCAACGTTCGCCTCCATTTTTGCGTACTGGGCCTGGAGCGTTATTAGCCCGCTCGCCAAATTCTATTCCTCCCCAGAGCAAATGCATCTGGATGAGGGAGGCTCCAGCTTACTGATTGCTATGCCTGTACTGGTGGGGGCGGTAGGGCGTATCCCTGCTGGGGCGCTCACCGATAAGTACGGCGGGCGCGTGATGCTCACCGCTGTTATGGCGCTCAGCGCCCCATTAACGCTGCTGGTGGCGCTGGCGGGTTCCATGAAATCGTTCGGGCTGATGCTGGTGTTTAGCTTCCTTCTTGGTATTGCCGGTACCGTGTTCGCGGTGGGTATCCCGTTCAGTGCAGCCTGGTACGGTGCCTCGAAGAAGGGGTTCGCGACCGGTATTTATGGGGTGAGTACCGTGGGTACCGCTGTTTCGGCGTTTGTGACCCCGATTTTGCACAGGCAGCTGGGGTACTGGCCCACCCATATTCTGCTGGCCGCCCTGTGCCTGGTGATGGCGGCCGTATGTTTTACGGTTCTGCGTGATTCCCCACAGTTCACTCGTTCTACGGAGCCGATAATCCCTAAACTTTTGGCGGCCTCCCGTGTTAAAGAAACGTGGCAGCTGTGCTTTTTGTACTCGATTTTCTTCGGCGCCTTTGTGGCGTTTTCAAACTACCTGCCCACGTTCCTTACGAACGTGTACGAGAAGAACCTGATTGAGGCGGGGATGCGTGCCTCTGGCTTCGCGGTTGCTGCGGTGGCGGCTCGTCCTCTCGGCGGGATACTGGCCGACCGGGTGGGGCCGCGCTTGGTGACCCTGATAGGTATGGGCGGAACCGTGGCGCTGGGAGCCTCGGTGGCCCTTCCAGCCCGGAAGGGGAGCATGTGTATGGCCCGCTGTTCTTGACGATGGCGGTGCTGCTGGGGCTTGGGTGCGGCAGCGTATTTGGTTGGGTTGGCCGTGCTATTCCAGCCGATAAGGTGGGCATCGCGTCTGGAATTATTGGTGCCGCCGGTGGGCTGGGCGGGTTCTTCCCGCCGCTGGTGATGGGCGCAACCTATAATGCCGCCGCGAAACAGCTACTTTAACGGGTTGATGCTCTTGGCCCTGACCGCGGCCGTTGGGTGTGGGGATGACGCTCATAGTGCGCGGCGGCAAGAAGTCTCTTGACGCGCCCTAACCTGTGCATATATATGTGCCGGTAAGCCCCCATAATATGCGTGTCACAGGGCACAGACAGCTAGAAGTTTAAGCCCACATTGTGGGAAAATTAGTACTGTTATACACAACAGCACCGTTGTGAACCGCTAACGGTTTGCGCCGATTAGGAGATAGATATATGTCTTTCATTGACCGTCATCTCGGCCCCCGTTCCGCAGACGCTGAGCAGATGCTCAGCACCCTGGGGTATGACTCCCTAGGGGCTCTGATGGACGCCGTCGTCCCCGAACAGATTCGTCTTCGTGCCGATCTGCCTTTGCCGGAGCCGCTGACTGAGCAGGATGCGCTGGCTAAGATCGCCGGGTATGCCGCTAAGAATAAGGTGTACGCACAGATGATTGGTGCCGGCTACTATGATGCCGTAACCCCCGCTGTGCTTCGCCGTAATATCCTTGAGAATCCCGGGTTTTACACCTCATACACCCCGTATCAGGCTGAAATTTCGCAGGGCCGCCTGGAGGCTCTGCTGAATTTCAGAACACGGTCATGGAACTGACCGGTCTTGAGATCGCCAACGCCTCCCTGCTGGATGAGGCGACCGCGGTTGCTGAAGCGGTTGTGATGATGCACCGCGCTAACCGTAAGGTGAAGAACGGTTTCTTCGCCATTGACTCACGCTGCCTGCCGCAGGTGATTTCGGTGGTGCGTGGTCGTGCGCAGATGCTCGACATCCCGTTTGTAATCACCGACTTCTCGGATGGGCTGCCCTGAGGGCGACCTGTACGGTGTGGTCTTCGCGTACCCCGCCCAGGATGGCCAGCTGCGCGATATTGAGCCGCTTATTAAGGCCGCTAAAGAACGTAAGGCCCTGGTGACCGTGGTCGCCGACCTGCTGGCTTTGACCCTGTTGAAGTCCCCGGGTGAGTTGGGCGCCGATGTTGCGGTGGGCAACACCCAGCGCTTTGGTTTGCCGTTCTTCTTCGGCGGCCCGCACGCCGCGTACATGGCGGTTCATAAGGGGATGGAACGTACCCTGCCGGGCCGTCTGGTGGGTGTTTCGCAGGACTCTTCGGGTAAACCTGCGTACCGGTTGGCACTGCAGACCCGCGAGCAGCACATCCGCCGTGAGAAGGCCACCAGTAATATCTGTACCGCCCAGGCCCTGCTGGCGATTGTTGCCGGTGCTTACGCCATGTACCACGGCCCCGAGGGGCTGCGCGCTATTGCTGAACGCCTGCACACGAATGCGGCACGTGTGGCCACTGCGCTGCAGAAGGCTGGTTACGGTATTGCGCACAAGGACTTCTTTGACACCGTTGTTGTTGAGGCACCCGGTGCGGCTGATGAGCTGGTGGCTAAGGCGTTGGATGCCGGTGTTAATATTCGCCGTTTCGACGCTAACCGCGTGGGTATCTCAGTGGGTGAGTCGCATGATGATGCCGTGCTGGGGCGCCTTGTGAAGGCCCTGGGCGGGGAGCTGCCCGCTGAGGCTGACCCTGCGTTTGGTATCCCGGATGCACTGCTGCGCACCGACGACTACATGCAGCACCCCATCTTCCACAAGTACCGCTCCGAAACCGAGATGATGCGTTACCTGCGCCGCCTCTCGGATAAGGACTTGGCGCTGGATCGGACGATGATTCCGCTGGGTTCGTGCACCATGAAGCTGAACGCGGCGGCCGAGATGGAGCCCATCTCGTGGCCTGAATTTGCGGGCGTTCACCCGCTGGCACCGGCCGATCAGGCCCAGGGCTGGCATGAGCTCATCCGCGAGCTTTCCGACTGGCTGGTGGCTATCACCGGGTACGATGCGGTGTCGCTGCAGCCGAACTCAGGCGCGTCAGGCGAGTACGCCGGTCTGCGTGCCATCCGCTCCTACCACGAGGCTAATGGCGACCACCAGCGCAATACTGTGCTCATTCCGCTCTCTGCGCACGGCACGAATGCCGCATCCGCCGCATTGGCTGGGCTTAAGGTTGCGGGTGTGGCAACCGCAACCGACGGCTCGATCGATGTTGAGGATTTGAAGGCAAAGATTGAGAAGTACGGCGATGCGATCGCAGGCATTATGATCACCTACCCCTCCACGCACGGCGTGTTTGAGGAGCAGGTGGCCCAGGTGTGCGAGCTGGTGCACGCCGCGGGCGGGCAGGTGTATGTGGATGGCGCTAACCTGAACGCACAGATGGGCTTTGCGCAGCCCGGTAAGTTCGGCGGCGACGTCTCCCACCTGAACCTGCACAAGACCTTCTCCATTCCGCACGGCGGCGGCGGCCCCGGCGTGGGCCCGTTGGCGGTGCGGGAGCACCTGGTGAAGTACTGCCCGGTGATGCCTACACCGCTGACGCTGAAGGTAACCTGCCTGAAGGCGCGGCGCTTCCGATTGCGCAGGCGTTCTTCGGCTCGGCCGGGGTGCTGCCGATCAGCTGGATGTATATTGCGATGAGCGGCGCTGAGGGTCTGAAGAGCTCTTCCGCATATGCGGTACTGAACGCCAACTATGTGGCGAAGAAACTGAACGATAAGTTCCCCGTACTGTACACCGGCCCGGGCGGGCTGGTGGGTCACGAGTGCATCCTGGATGTGCGTGAGCTGACCGACCGTTCGCATGTGACCGCTGAGGACGTGTGCAAGCGCCTGATGGACTTCGGCTTCCATGCCCCCACCCTGGCGTTCCCGGTTCCGGGCACCCTGATGATGGAGCCGACCGAGTCGGAGTCGAAGGAGGAACTCGACCGTTTCATTGAGGCGATGGAGACCATCTACGACGAGATTCTTGAGGTCGCAGACGGTAAGGTCGCACTGGAGGATTCGGTGCTTCGTAATGCCCCGCACACTGTGGAGGTCGTCTCTGCTGACGAGTGGGACCGCCCCTACACCCGCACGCAGGCGGCGTACCCGGTGAAGTCTTTGCGTCTGAATAAGTACTTCACCCCGGTGGGCCGTATTGATGGTGCCGGTGGTGACCGCCACTTCGTTTGCGAATGCCCGCCGATGGAGGCATTCGACCTTGAAGCCCAGTAGGGTTTTCGGCCGGTAGCACCGGTTCAGGGGCGCCCCCGTTTCGCCCTCCCCCAGACGCGGGAGGGCAGGGGAGCGGGGCGTACCCCAGCACACCAACCACACTTATAGCAGAACGATTGTTCTTGCACTAGTTTTTACACGAAGCAGTGTAGTAAGGAGATAATATGTCACCCAAGAAAACCGCCCTGTACCCCGTCCACGAAAAACTGGGTGCCTCGTTCACCGACTTCGGTGGCTGGGATATGCCGCTCAAGTACGCTAACGATGTTGCCGAGCATGAGGCTGTGCGCACCCGCGCCGGTATCTTTGATCTCTCCCATATGGGCGAGTTCCGTGTGAGCGGGCCGGACGCCGCAGCGTTCCTTGACTACGCGCTGGTTTCCAACATGTCTGTCTTGAAGCCTGGCCGCGCCAAGTACTCTATCCTGGTGAACGATAAGGGCGGTGTTATTGATGACCTCATCACCTACCGTCTGGGTGACGAGGAGTTCCTGGTGGTGCCCAATGCCGCCAATATTGATAAAGATTTCGCCGCCATGAGTGAGCGCCTGGGCGATTTTGATGTGAAGTTCGTCAATGAGTCTGAGGAAACCTCCCTGGTTGCTGTGCAGGGTCCGCGTGCTGAGGAGATTCTGCTGGCCGCTGGTGCTTCCGATGAGGACGCGGTGCGTGAGGTCAAATACTACGCTTCTGTGCCGGTTACCATCGCCGGGGTGGATGTGCTGCTGGCACGCACCGGCTACACCGGTGAAGATGGTTTTGAGCTGTTCGTGCCGAACGCTGATGCCGTGAAACTGTGGGAGGCTCTCGCCGCCGCAGGTGAGCCGTTTGGGCTGACTCCTGCTGGTTTGGCTTCCCGTGATTCCCTGCGCCTTGAGGCTGGTATGCCGCTTTACGGCCACGAGCTGGGCCTGGATATTACCCCGTTCGAGTCTGGCTTGGGCCGCCTGGTTGAGATTGCCTTGGAGAAGAAGGCCGTTGACTTCGTGGGCCGTGCCGCCCTGGCCGAGCTTGCGAAGTCCCCGTCGGAGCGCATCCTGGTGGGTCTGAAGGCACAGGCGAAGCGTCCGGCACGTGCGGGTTCGTTCCTTGTTGATGCCGAGGGCAACCAGATTGGTGAGGTCACCTCCGGTATTCCCTCGCCGACTTTAGGTTACCCGGTGGCAATGGCCCTGGTAAAGCGCGAATTTTCCGAGGTCGGCACCGAGGTGGACGTGGATATTCGCGGCAAACGCGCAACGTTTGATGTGGTTCCGCTGCCGTTCTACAAGCGCGAGAAGTAGCAACAAGCGGCGGCTCCTCACGGTGTAGCCGCCCGCGCATCCGGTAGGGCTTACGCACAGATCCGGGGTGCTGGTTCCTCACAGCGGTGGGGGAGTGGCACCCCGGTTTTCGTGTGTGCCCTCTGCCCGTGGTGTCTTAGTCGAACGAACACTTAGCGGGCGGGCGCGAGTGCGGGGTAACCCACCCTTAGTTTTAAGGTTGGTGCCCGGTGGGATAGGATGGGAAACGTCTGCTGTTGATACCTGCTCGGCGGCTCCGCTCATACCGCAGATACTGTAGCGTTTCGCCGCCTCACCCCAGAGCCCGGGGCTGGGCTCGGCACCGTATGGGGCTGGGTGAGAACGCTGTTGCGGTGCAATGTCGTGCCGGGAAAAATCAGAAAGTTTAGTGAACTATGGCTCTTAACATTGGTGCGCCCGATGACGACCGGAACCCCAGCACCGCCAGCATACCCAGCGCCGTGCAGAAAAAAGCGGAGGCACTGGAGTATGACATTAGTGTCTTTGAGCTGTTCAGTGTGGGGGTGGGCCCCTCAAGTTCGCACACAGTGGGGCCGATGCGCGCCTCCAACCGTTTTATTGCCGAGCTGATCGACGCGAACCTGCTGGATAGGGTGAGCCGTATCCACGTCGATCTTTACGGTTCCCTTGCGGCAACCGGGGCCGGGCACGGCACCATGAGCGCGGCTTTGAAAGGACTCTGCGGGTTCGTCCCCGAAACCATCTGCATTGCTGATGCCGAGGCGATGATGCAGCGCAATAGTGTAGATGGCACCTTGCCGCTTGCCGGGTACCCGTCCCAGGCCTACATGGGGGGAGCCCCCGGCGGTGAGGACGGGAAAGTGTACGGGCCGGTGCTGAACTACCGTGAAGCCGAGATGACCCTGCGCCCGCTCACGGTGTTGCCACGCCACACGAACGGTATGAAAATCACTGCGTTTGCTGGTGAGCAGATACTGGCGGAGCGCACCTACTTCTCAATTGGCGGCGGGTTCGTTGTTGAGGGCGATGAGGAGGCCACGGGAGGGGCGTCCCTGTCGAACCCGCCTTATCCGTTTGGCTCCGGTGCCGAGCTGCTGCAGCTGGCGAATGACGCCGGGCTGAGTATTGCCGAACTGAAAATGGCGAATGAGTGTTCCGTCCGGTCCGAGCAGGAAGTACGCGCTGGTATTCTAGGCATTCGGCAGGTCATGAAAGAGTGTATTGGGTCTTCGCTGTCACGCGTGGGGTACCTGCCGGGGCCGCTTAAGGTGCGGTGCCGTGCGGGGGCTTGGCACCGTGACCTTATGGTGGAGGACCCCGAGAAGTCGGCGGAATTCGCCACGGACTGGGTGAACCTGATCGCGCTTGCCGTGAATGAGGAGAACGCCTTCGGTGGGCGCGTGGTGACGGCCCCAACGAACGGCGCCTCAGGTATTATTCCGGCGGTGCTGCACTACGCCATGAATTACACCCCGGGGATTCGCCACTGTGGCCAGGCTGCGCGTGAGGACGCGGTGGTTAAGTTCTTCCTGGCGGCTGCCTCAATCGGTGCCCTGTATAAGAAGCGGGCCTCCATTTCGGGGGCTGAGGTGGGCTGCCAGGGTGAGGTTGGTACCGCCTCGTCAATGGCGGCGGCTGGGCTGGCGCAGGTGCTGGGCGGCACGAATGAGCAGATTGAGAATGCCGCCGAGATCGCGATGGAGCATAACCTGGGGCTGACCTGCGACCCCGTGGGCGGGCTGGTGCAGATCCCGTGTATTGAGCGGAACGCTATGGCCGCATCGAACGCGGTGACGGCGGCGCGCATGGCCCTGCGCGGGGACGGGGTGCACCGGGTGTCGCTGGATCAGGTGATTGAGACGATGCGCCAAACCGGCATGGATATGTCACACCGGTATAAGGAGACTT